>Ga0209541_10001501_pt1 | contig 46221 bp, 57 predicted proteins | sample RifCSPlowO2_01_FD_184027 | JGI IMG/M metagenome (GOLD analysis project Ga0209541, IMG submission 184027) | Groundwater microbial communities from Rifle, Colorado - Rifle CSP2_plank lowO2_0.1 (SPAdes) (version 2) | ecosystem: Environmental > Aquatic > Deep subsurface > Groundwater | place...
ATTTTTTATATCTAGTCCTCGTGCAGCTACATCGCTAGCCACTAAAACATCAAGTTTTCCGCTATGGAATGCCTCCATGACATAATTTCTTTTGCTCTGGGTCATTCCTCCATGAAGTGCTTGTGATTTTATGCCTTGTCTTTTTAAATTTCTATCAACAATATCAACAATATGTCTCTTGCCACAAAATATAATGATTAATCCACCTGATTCCTTCTTTATTACATGGACTAGTAAAGAGAATTTATTTCCTCTGTCAACATCATAATAATGCTGTATGAGCTTGGTCTTATCTACATATGCAGGCATTTTAATCTTCTCCGGGTCTTTCATATAATGACGAACAATATTCATTATTTCTTCAGGCATTGTAGCGCTGAATAATAATTTCTGGCTGTTTTTTTGGATTCTCGAGATAATCTTCTTTATATCCTCAATAAATCCCATCTCAAACATCTTATCAGCTTCATCAAGAACAAGGATCTTTACCTTTTCTAGATTTAATGTTCCTCTCGAAAGATGATCAAGAAGTCTTCCAGGAGTTCCGACTACAGCATCTGCATGCCTTAGATGATCCATTTGCGGATTAATTGCAACCCCTCCATATATCTCAACAATGTATGTTTTTCTGTACTTTGTAAATTTTCTAAATTCTTTTGAAACCTGGTTGCAAAGCTCTCTTGTAGGAACAATAACTAGTAATTGTATGCCTTTTCCAGGCGTAACCTTCTCAAGAGCTGGAAAACCAAATGCTGCTGTCTTTCCCGAGCCAGTGGAAGATATGCCAATTAAATCCTTTCCTTGTTGGATCAACGGGATGCATGTTTCCTGAATCTCTGTAAATTCTTCAAAACCCAATTCAAATATTGCTTTCTCAAACTCCGGTTTTAACTTTATCTCTTTGATATCCATGATTTTACTGGCTTTATAGCTGCTTTTAAACCTTTGCTATTCTTTAATTATGTCACACTTTAAAATAGGAACCTTTAAAAAGAAGACTATTTCCAATTAAATAATCAGAACATTCTAGCTTTTGATAACAGCTTAAGATTAAATTTTCTGATAATAACTAAGGAAGGTAATAACAAAATGAAAGGAACTGTAAAGTTTTTCAACAGGTCAAAAGGATTCGGTTTTATAACCGGAGAAGATGGCAAGGATTACTTTGTGCATCAGACTGGTATAAAGGAAGGGGTATCTTTGAATGAAAATGATTCTGTTGAGTTTGAATTAGAACAAGGGGATAAGGGTCCGAAAGCAGTAAAAGTTAGTAAAAAATAGATTTTTATTCGTAATGCCTTTATTTTTTTAATTAATTTAAATAATCTTAAAGAAGTATAGTTCTAAAGTCAAAGGGTATTTAATATAAAGATTAAGCTTTCTTTTCTTTAAGTAAGTTTGCAACAGTTTTTTTGAATGCTTCAATCTGCTTGTCTGAAAGATTTCCAAACCTTAGATACTTAATTTTAATATCTCTTAAAAAGGAATTATTGACATAAAATTCTTCAGGAATATCAAACATCTTTTTCATTTTTGCATTGGAAATTGTTCCGTTTAACTCTGTTTTTTGGCAATCATAGCACATTGGATATTTATTGCTCCAGCTTGAAAGAACATAATTTTTTTTGCATCTTATGCACAGGTGTTTGTATTGAGAAGGCATTCAATAAACATATTTGTTTGTCTTATAAAGGTTTCTGAAAGAAAATTTTAAATTTTATATTGAAGATAATAAGGGAACGAGGTAAGAAACTGAAGGTTTCGCAGAGTTTGGTTTTCTAGATAAAATATCTCCCCTCTGGGGAGCCTTATTATTTAAAGCCAAATTTTGACTAACTGTATATATATTTAATTACTAAAATTTTACATTCCCAAGCCTTATACATGCATAGTAAACATAAGCGTAATTCACTTTTCTGTTATCTTTATCTACTTTCAAAGACTAAATTCAGCAGTAATTCTCTCGTTAATCTCACCGCGTAAATTTCTTTTTACCAATTCCCTAACCATTTCTTTTTTGTAATTTCCAAGTAGCCAGCTTAATTTGACAAAAGCAGTTTCAGGCAGCATATCCTCGCCAGGAATCACTCCAATCTTCATTAAATCCACGCCTTTGGAATAAACATTCATATTTACCTTTCCAAATAAGCAATTTGTTGTCATTACAATAACAGTTCCAGATCTTACCAAATTTTCTAAAGCATTTCTTATCTTTGCATGCTCTTTTGTATATCTATCCAAGACATCTAGAGGTGTATTTCCTAAACCAGTTCCTTCTATAACTAATCCTTTATAGCCTTTAAATGCACTGAATTCAGAAGCAAACATATTGATATGTATCTTCAAAAACCCAGTCTTGTTCTCCATATTGGGTTTTATCACTAACTTTCCACCTTTCTTATAATCTTTGTTAAACACTATATCTTTTCCTTTATAAGAAACCTTTGCAATAGGGATGTCATTTACAGCCTTAAAAGCATCCCTCCTGGAACTATGTAATTTTCTTGTCTTGCACGCAGGTAATATTGAACAATAATCATCGCTCATATAATCATGCATGCATATTGCAACATCTGAAAAATCAGTATTAACAATAAACTTTGAAGCGCAAACTAAATTCATGGCAGCATCACTGCTTCCCCTATCACTTGATCTCTGAGCGCCAATTAAGATTATAGGAACAGGTGTTTCCTCTATTATAAATGATAAAGCAGCAGAAGCAACAGCCAGATTGTCAGTGCCAATTCCAATTATAATTCCTTTAACGCCTTTTTTTATTTCTTTCTCTATCTCTTTAGCTATAATTGAAAAATGCTCAAATCTCAAATCATCAGACCACATATTACTTATTAGTCTGGAATTAAAATTAGAAATCTCTCCTAATTCAGGTACCAAAGCTAATACATCCTCTGGTGTAAACGAAGAAAATACGCCCCCTATCTTATAATCTACTTTTGAGGCCAGAGTACCTCCAGTATGTAGAATAGAAATTATAGGAAGATCCTTTCTCAATTTAATCTTATTTTTTATTACCATCTTCTTTTCTTTTTTAATCAGCTCTATTTTTCTTATATCCTTTTTATTAACACCAAGATTATATCCTGAAGATAATTTCAAGGTTAAAACATCTTTGTTAGAAGAAGGAATATATATTCCTTTTATTTCTTCATCTTTAAGAATAATCTTTAAATAATCACCAGCTTTAAAATTCTTCATATATTTTAAGACTCAAGATTGTATATAAAGATTTTCATATAAAAATTCAATAGAACTATATTCTTGAATATCTATTTTACACTTAAATAATCTTTAAATATTATAAGAGAACATATTATATAAAAAAATTAGCTTTAATTGGCTTTTTTTTGTGGGCACAAAGCCAACGTGGGCAATTTTTGTATGTGATTTTTCTTAAACAAAGTTCTGATGAAATCAAAACTTCTTTTTATTAGCTATAGTGCGATGATATATATAAACATTATTGTTCTATAGTATACAGATAAAACTAAACAAAACGGAGATAAAAAATGGAATTTATAATACAAAACGCTCTGGAAAGAGCACCACAGACACAACCAGATGTAGAAGTTGGACATGCTAATATCAAGGTTATTGGTGTTGGCGGTGGTGGTACCAACGCAACCTCATGGTTATATAAAAAAGGAGTCAAAGGAGCAGAAATCGTTGCTTGTAACACTGATAAACAGCACCTAGACTTAATTAGTGCAGATAAGAAGATACTTATCGGAAGAGAGCTAACAAAAGGATTAGGAGCAGGCGGATATAGTAACATAGGAATGGAAGCAGCTAAAGAACAATTAACAGAACTAAAAGAATCCCTTAAGGGTGCTGATATGGTCTTTGTTTGCGCAGGTATGGGTGGTGGTACAGGTACAGGTGCAGCTCCAGTAATCGGACAGATTGCAAAAGATATGGGTGCAATCGTAATCGGTGCAGTAACAACGCCTTTCAACATAGAAAGAGCAAGAGTTGACAAAGCTGAATTTGGATTGCAGCAATTAAGACAAGTTTCTGATACTGTTATTGTAATAGATAACAACAGGCTTGTGCAGATTGCAGGTAACTTACCAATCCAGCAAGCATTCGCAGTTGCTAATGAACTTATCTCTACAATGATTAAAGGTATTGTAGAAATAATTGCAGTTCCATCATTGGTAAACTTGGATTATGCAGACGTAAAAGCAATAATGCAGAATGGTGGAGTTTCAGTTGTTGGTGTTGGAGAAGCAGATACTGAAAGAAGAGTAGAAGAAGCAACAAAAAGAGCTTTGACAAATCCTTTGCTAGAAGTATCCTATAGAGGAGCAACAGGCGCATTAATCCATGTAACAGGTGGCAATGATATGACACTTGATGAAGTAAATAAGATCGGTGAAATAGTGACAGAAAGCCTTGACCCAGAAGCAAACTGCATATGGGGAGCAAGAATTGATGAAGGAATGAAAGGAAAAGTAAGAGTAATGACAATCATCACAGGTGTAACCTCTCCATTTATCTTAGGAAAGGTTGATCGTGCAGAACCATCAAGACAAGCTAGAAGGATTAATCAAGAGCTTGGAATTGTTCTAGTATCAGGAAGGTAAATCATGGTTAAAATGGGGTTATTTCTAAAGACCTTTAACCCCCCTTTGAATACCCCATTTAACACCTTTGCTAATGTCTCACGACATTAGCTTTTTTCTTTTTTTTTAAAAAAGCATAACTTTAAATATTTCTAACTGTGTAAATTATGGTATGAGTAAAAGAGGCAAGTCAGAGATAATTTCAATTGTGGTTGTCATTTTAATTATAATTCTATTAATTTGGTTTTTAATTATGTTATTTAAAGGGTGATAATATGAAAAAATGGCAAAAAATCTTGTATTGGATATTAATTCTATTCATGACTTACCTTATTATAGAATTAATAAGGAAAATATTAGGTGGTAGTCTAAGCATTGAAGAATTAATAATCGGGCTCATGATTGCAAATTTAGGTTATTCTTTTTATATTAATACAAAACTTTCTGAACATATTGGATGGCATAAAGGTAAAGAATAAAACAAAAATTATTTAAGTTTTTAGTTCTTTAAATTTCAATGATTAAAATAGGTCTTATAGGCGGTTCTGGGTTGGATAATCCTGACATTTTAAAAGATCATTCTGAAAAAATAGTTGATACGCCATATGGGAATCCTTCTTCTTCATTAACTATCGGAAAAATAAATAACGTTGATGTTGTTATTTTAGCCAGGCATGGGAGAAAGCATGAAATTCCCCCTACACAGGTTAATTACAGGGCAAATATTTACGCTTTGAAACAGGAAGGATGCACTCATATTTTAGCTACGACTGCCTGCGGTTCTTTAAGAGAAGAAATAGGGAGAGGAGACTTTGTGATATTAGATCAGTTTATTGATTTTACAAAACATAGAAAATTCAGCTTTCATGAGGATTTTAAAGATGGAATTAAACATATGCCAATGGCAGAGCCTTTTGACAAAAATTTAAGAAATATATTTGTTGATTGCGGAAAGAAATTAGGTTATAAGATTCATGATAAAGGAACTATGATTACAATTGAAGGCCCTAGATTTTCCACAAAAGCTGAATCAAAGATGTTTAGAATTTGGGGCGCTGATGTGATTAATATGTCTGTAGCTCCTGAGTGCGCTTTAGCTAATGAAATTGGAATTCCTTATGCTGCTATTGCTATGAGTACGGATTATGATTGTTTTTTAGAAACTGAAGAACCTGTAACTTGGGAAGAAATTTTAAAGGTTTTTAATAATAATGCTGATAAGGTAAAGAAACTGCTTATTGAAAGTATAAAAAATATTAAATAAATGGAAGAAATTAGATCTAGATTATCTTTGATGTATAGTTAATATTATTAACAAATAAACCTTATTATTATAATCTAGTTAACATTATTAACAAATTAGTATATTTTTTATGCTATAACTGATACCCCATTTATTAAACACTTCTTTTAGTTTTTCCTCATTTTGTGATGGAATAATAATTGTGCCTGTCCCCAAAAATTCACCCCTTAAATCTTCCAAAATTCCTTTTTGCCCATATCTTCCTCTTAATACATAATGCAATTTTACCCTTTTTGTACTTGAAAATTTCTTTAAGCTATATATAAATAAACTTTTATTACTGAAACCCCACAATTCCGCAATCTTTTTATTTTTCTTAATGCTAAATCCCTCTTTGATTAAGGTATTGGTTAATGTATCCCCTTCAATAAATTGCTTTTCAGTTAATAAATTTATTTGGAATTTATATTTAGGTTTATCGATAACCTTAGACAAAGAATTAATTAAATCTAAACTTTTCTTTTCATCTTTTTCATTTATTATTATGCATAAATCGATATCCCTGGGATTTTCTTTTCCTCTCATAATGGAGCCGAATAAGATAACATCTATTATCTTTTCTTTAAATATCCATTCTTTAATTTTTTTATTGATTAATAACAATTCTTTTTGCAGATTCAACATTTTCTTTAACCAATTTTGCAATTATCGGGGAAATCTCCTTGCTGTAAGAATCCCTATAATATCTAAACATTTTTGAGGCAATAGGATAAAGTTTTAGTGAATGTTCTTCTAGTAATTGGAATCTCTCTGTGTGATTTGCCCCAATTTTATTGAGCTTATTTAAAAGCTCTAAATCGCATAATTCTACAAGAGCTTTATAATATAAAGTAACAGCTGAATTGTACTTTCTTTTAGAGTAAGCATATTCAGCCATTTCTAAATATTCATTTAAATTTTTTATTATAATCTCCTTATTAACCATGTTAATTATATTAACTAATATTAAATATTTAAGCTTTTTGGTTAACGTTATTTACCAATAACTATATTACTATGTTCTTTAAACAACGATATAAAACTCTCTTTTAAGTAGTAACAAAACGAAAGATTTAAATACTTATAACTTACAGCAAAAGCATGAAAGTTACTAAATTAAAAGGAAATGGTCAATTAAGAATTGTAAGAACAGAATTAGATGTTCCTCATTTAGGCAAGACATTAACATTTATGCTTCCTCTAATCGGTCCAGATTACCATGGGAATGCAATGGCTGAAATTGATTCTCAAGGATTATACAGGCCGACAACTGCAGAAGTGCTTTCTCTTGTTGACCTTGCTTTGCAGAATAAAAATGAGCCTTATTGCGCTGAAATATTAAGAAGGTTTAAAGAAAATTATTTATGGACAGCAACAGAAAGCTTATCTTTTAAAGATGGTATTCTTGTTTATGATAATATTGAAGGAAAAATGCCGCAAACAAGCAAAGGCTTGCTTGACTTAGTTAATAAAAAAGATGAAAGAGTAAGGCTTGTTAATCCGGGATTTAAAAGGGGAAGTATGCCAATCTCAGAATTTTTAAAAAACCCCTATGCAATCGCGCAGATCGGGGAAAATATGATGGAAACAGTTGAAAGGGTTGCCAAAGCTTTTAATGAAAAGGAAGCTTTTGTATACGATTTAGATAATTTAGATTCTGATGTAAAAAGGTTAACCGCGGTCAGCTCCGGCTGGAATGATTGCAGACTGGGCCTTGATGGCGATTACCATGATGGCAACAATAGTGGTTGTGTTTCTGGGGTACGTAAGTAGTGGCGAAGCCACCGAAATTTTTTTAGAATGGTTTATTAACTCCAATATTTATTATTTTTTGTCTTAGCGAAGAGCTAGGGCTACACGCCGATTAACAGCGCTCTTCAATGAGCCATAAAATTCAATTGCGACATTAAGTAAGGAAACTGAAATATGAAGCAATGGTGATTTACTTTTAATTAATCGGCTACACAACTGTGCCGCGGTCAACTCCAACTGGAATGATAGCAGACTGAACCTTAATGGCAATTACCATGATGGCAACAATAATGGTTGTGTTTCTGGAATAGCCCTAACGCTAAGACTTATTTTAGATATTTACAAATTCAACAGCTTAATAAAAAAACATATAAATAAAAAAAACATATAAATATAATGAAAAAAGCATATATAATTCATGGTTGGGGTGGTTTTCCTGAAGAGGGTTGGTTTCCTTGGTTAAGAAAAGAATTAGAAAGTAAGGGTTTTAAAGTTTTTGTCCCAAAAATGCCTAAAGCAGATGAACCAAAAATTGAAGAGTGGGTTGGTTTTTTAAAGAGGTATATTAAAAATCCAGATAAAGAAACTTATCTTATTGGGCATAGTATAGGGTGCCAAACTATTATGCGTTATATGGAAATATTGCCTAAAACCATTAAGATTAGAAATGTCATTTTTGTTGCAGGTTGGTTTAATTTAACAAAAAAAGTTACAGAGAATTTAGAAGAATCTAAAATTGCAAATCCATGGCTTAAAACACCAATAGATTTTGAAAAAGTAAAGATGCATTCAAATAAGTTTATAGCAATATTTTCAGATGATGATCCTTTTGTTCCTTTGACAGATTCAAAAATATTTAAAGGTAAATTAAATGCAAAGATAATTATTTTAAAGAATAAAGGACATTTAGGTGGTGAGCACAATATTAATGAACTGCCCAAAGTTTTAAATGTTATATTGGAAGGATAAAGTAAAATGGAAAAACTAAACTGCGTCAAGACAACATGGGATGAGATGCATAAATATACGAAGAATACCTGTGAGAATATAAAGAAAGATAAATTTAAGGTGGATGTTATTATAGGATTAAGTCGTGGCGGTCTAGTTCCTGCAAGGATGTTCTGCGATTTTTTGCATGTAAAGAACTGCTATACCATAAAAGTTGACCATTGGGGCATAACCGCTAGTAAAGATAATAAAGCTAAATTAACTCATAAATTAAATTTGGATTTATCCGGAAAGAATGTTTTAATGTTGGTATTAACAGAGAAGAATTAAAAGAAATATTAGAGCATATCAAATATATTGATGGCAATTAGATTATCTTTTTTCTAAAATAGTATTTTATCAATGAGATAGGTCTGCCATAGCTAGCCAAATCCTTATACTTTACTTTATTTTTAATATAAAAAGCAGTATCCATTGACATATGGAACATTATGCCATAAAAAAGCAAATACTGTCTGCTTAAATAAGAGATTAATAAAATAACCAGCCATAATTCAATAGTATGAAAGATATGTAAAAAATAACCTCGTTTAGGTATTCTATTATTTTTAAGGTCGTCAAAGTACTCCCTGTTCATCTTCATATAATCTCTATAAGATTTAAGTGGAGAGATATTTTTTGTTCTGAATGCAAATTCTAGATAATGATCTATATCAATTAATACACCCCCTATAAAAACCAATAAAGAAACAATTCCAAAAAAAGGATATAATGCTAAAGTTAATAGTCCCGAAAATATAACATGTGGTAGTACATACATAAATCTTGCAATAAAAAACGTTTTAAATACTTTGTGAATCATAATTAAATGGAAAGAATAAGTGTAATTGTTAAGCCAAATGCAAGAGAAAATACAATAACAAAGATTGGTGATATCTATAAGGTAACAATAAAAGCAGTGCCAAAAGAAGGAAAAGCAAATCTGGAATTAATAAAATTCTTATCAAAGCATTTCAAGAGAAAAGCAAGAATTATATCAGGCTTTAATAATAAGAAGAAATTAATTGCTCTTGAAGTCTAACAAGGATGAATAATTCTCGCTTAATAATTTTCCATCTTGTGCATCAATCTTAACATTAAAGATGCTAAAATTAGTTGTTATATATGTAACATTCCATACTAAATCCTCAATCTTCTGCAAGACAACAATAATCTTAGAAGCACTATCATTGTGTTTCGAAAGAATCTTTGAGCCAATCTCAAGCGCCTTGTCAAGATCAAATTTTACATCATTTATCTCTAATTTCTTTATCTCATACTCGTTCTTAAAAGCCTTGGATTTTTCAACCTTGACGTCTTTATTTAAGCTGTAGGTTATCATCTCTTTTTTCTTTGCATCATAAAAATCAATTTGCCATTCCTCGTTTTTTAAGTCTTCAGGTTTGCACATTATAAACGCCCCGCACAAGAAACCATTTTTTTCAAATTTTTCAGATTTCAATAATTTATCATAGCTTTCTTTTAATTTCTTTAGCATCTTTTATTAATTAGTTCAGTAGTCTCCTGAATAAACTTATCTTTTTTAATATTCATAATCTTGTTATCCCTCGTTCTTACAGCCAGATTATCAGATTCAAGCTCTCGATCACCAACCGTTATTATATAAAACGGCATTTCTTTATGTGCATCAACAATCTTTTTTCCTATAGATTCTGATCTATCATCTAATTCTGCCCTTATATTATTACTTTCAAGATCTTTCTTTAATTTTTCTGCATATTTAACATGTTTATCTGTTACTGTAATTATTTTAACATGTATCGGTGTTAACCATAACGGAAATTTAGCTGCATATGTTTCTATTAACAAACCAATAAATCTCTCGAAAGTTCCAATAACAGCACGATGTATCATTATTGGTGTATGTTTCCTGCCGTCTTTTCCTTCATAAGTTAAATTAAACCTTAATGGAAGCTGGAAATCTAATTGTATTGTAGCTAATTGCCAATCTCTATTTAAGGAATCCTTAACAATCAAATCAATCTTAGGGCCGTAAAAAGTACCTTCCTTCTCAGCGATACTATATTTTATTTTATTCTTCTTCAAAACATCCTTTAAAAGTTTTTCAGCCTTGTTCCATAATTTAACATCACCCATGAATTTATCTGGTTTGGTTGACAATACCATATTGAAATTAAATTTGAATGTTTTTTCATAGATAAACCTCTCAAATTCTATCAAATCTTTAATCTCATCTTCAAGTTGTTCTTCAGCCACAAAGATATGAGCATCATCTTGGGACATCTTTCTCACCCTTGTTAATCCAGCTAATGTTCCCGAAAGCTCATTTCTGTGCAATGGAGCGAAGTCAGCTATCCTCAATGGAAGTTCTTTGTAAGAATATAATTTATTTTTATAAATCAGGCAATGAGATGGACAATTCATCGGTTTTAATGAAAAGATTCTTTTTTCTATTTCCAGATTAAACATATTTTCATGATAATGCTCCCAATGACCAGATGTTTCCCACAATTTCTTTTCGTATAACAAGGGAGTAATGACCTCTTGATACCCTCTTTTTTTGTATTCATCTCTTATAAATTTCATTAATTCATTGTAAATAATTGTTCCACTTGGCAGGAAAAAAGGTGAGCCTGGAGAAACTTCATGGAACATGAATAAATTTAATTGTTCTCCTAATATCCTATGATCACGTTTCTTTGATTCTTCTAAATTTTTTAAATAATTTTCCAGTTGCTCTTTGTTTTGGAATGAAATGCCATAAATTCTCTGCAATTGCTTGTTCTTTGAATCTCCTTTCCAATATGCTCCAGCTAATTTTAATAATTTAAAAGCTTTAATTCCTTTAGTGTAATTTATATGCGGGCCAGAACACAAGTCAATAAAATCCCCGTGCTTAAATATTGTTATTTTGGCTTTTAGATCTTTTATTAATTCTAATTTGTAAGGTTGGTCTTTGAATAATTTTTCAGCTTCTTTTTTTGTAACCTCTTTTCTTTCAAATCTTAGGTTTTTGTTTATAATTTCTTTCATCTTTTTTTCTATTTTTTCTAAGTCTTCAGGCGTTAACTTATGCTTTAAATCAAAATCATAATAGAACCCTTCTTCTATTGCAGGACCTATGCCTAATTTAGTGCCGGGAAACAATTCTAAAACAGCAGAAGCTAATATGTGAGAAGTGGAATGTCTTAATGTTTCTAAGTCTTTTTCCATATAGAAAAATAAAGATGATACTATTTAAATTTAACTATACTTGTTAGCCTAAATTGCCTTAAATAATAAGTTTTATAAACTATAATATTCAACTATTCTCTATGAAAAGAGTATTAATCTTGTTTCTTATTTTAATTCCGATAGTTAATGCTATTACTATAGATAATATACCTTACAATACATATAATCTTGGTGATAATCTCTTTGTTTCAGGAACTTCAGAATCTGGATTTATATATCTAACCTTAAACTGTAATGATCAAAGCTATCCTTTAGGAAACGTAGTTGTAATCAAAGGATCTTATTCAAAGATAATTCCTTTAACAAGCCTGACAGGAGATTGTAAATTTAAGGTATTAGATAATGAAACAGCAGAATCAAATGTCTTCAAGGTAACAACTGAGTTATTGGGTAAATTTAGTGTAAGTAGCAATGAAGTGCAATTAGGAGATAAAGTCTCAATAAACGGATATGTAACTAATTTAAATAAAGATACAATAAATGGAATTGCAAATGTATATATTAAGAAAGATAATAATTTATTTAGTTTAGATACAACAGAGGTAAAATCAGGAGATATAAATTATAATACTAATATCTTAGTTCCAGAAGGCACATATACTATTGAACTGGAAGCATCAGATAATTTCGGAAACAAGCAATTATTTACATTATCACAAATAAAAGTAAATACAAATCTCGTAATAACATCAGATGTTGATAAATCTGAATACAGACCAGGTGATGCTTTAAAATTAACAGGATATGTTCTTAAAACAACAGGAGATAAGCCATCAAAAATTAATCTAACAGTTTACATAGACGATAAATCATATGGATTTACAACAAATGAATTCAGCATAGATTACAAGATAGCTGAAAACATAAAATCATACAAGCATGATATAAAAATAGAGGCAATAGATGATTTGGGAAATAAAGGAATATTTTTAACACAGTATTATGTTGATCCAATACCAACATATTTGGAAATCGAATTAAATAAGACACATTTTAAACCTTCAGAAGAAGTTTCAGTAAGACCGGTATTGTATGATCAAGCAAAGGAATTCTTGCCAGGAGAAATAGGTTTAGAAATATCTAGTTTTCAATCCACAACAGTAAAAAGCGGCGAAACCTTTAATTATAAGCTAGGGGATTTTTTAAAGCCAGATAATTATAATATAAAAGCAGAGGCATTTAATCTAGATCAAGAAAAGATATTTTATGTTGATATAGTCAAGGAAATAGATGTTATTCTAAATGGTCAGATACTAAATATACTTAACAATGGTAATGTTGTTTACGATGAATATTTGGATATAAAAGCAGATAATTTAAAAGAAACAGTCTCTTTATACCTAAAACCAAATGCAACATATAGTGTTGAATTAAATAAATTATTTGAAGATGGTGAATATACAATCACAATACCAAAAACAAATCAAATGTTTGATAATGTGTTAATCTTCGATAGCAGGGGTTTCTTTGACAAGATAACTGATTTTTTCTCAGATGCAACATCTGCAGCAGTTATAGGTACAAATAAGAATATCAGGAAGTCACCTTTGGTTGTAATAGGGATATACTTGTTTATCCTATTATTTATAACATTTACAATAAGATCTGCCTATCTATACCAAAGAAGAAAGAAAGATAAGGTAAAACAAAAAGAATTTATGGCAGGCAGAAAAAGATTAGAGGAATTGAAAAAAGAAGGGAAAAAATACAATCTTGACTTTGGAAAAGCATCAAAAGAGGACATAGCTGATTTTAGAAAAAGGGTTATAAAATCGTATAATGAGATAGAACACAAGGAAAATAATCATAATGCAAGGTATGAGTTTGATAGGCCAAAAGAAAGAAAAATAAATGATTATGATAAAGAAACAAAAAGTGATCAGGGAAATGTATTTTCAAATATGTTTGATTAAGGAACTTAAGATCATAAGCTTTATATACATATGAATTATAATTCACATATGAAAACTAGATGCTACCTGTTCTTTGAAACCTTGGCAACAAAATTAAAAATAAATATAATAACAAAGTTAAGGATCAAATCATCCAATGTTAACGATTTATCAAAGCAATTAAAGCAGGAAAGGAGCAAAGTATCACATTCATTAAGATCATTATTAGATTGCGGATTTGTAAAAGTTAAAAGAGAAGGTAAGGAAAGGATATATTCCTTAAATTCAGAAACTATGTTTCCATTATTAAATCTTGTTGAAAAACACACTAAAAAGTATTGTATGATATGTAAAAAGATTAACTAGAAGAAAAATGAAAAAAAGCCCAACAGATATACTGAAAAAAGAACACGACATAGTATTAAAGATACTTAATAAGATAGAAAAGGGAATAAGAGATAAGAATCTTAAATTATTGCAAAAAGAGATTTCTATACTGGAAAAAGAATTTGATAAGCATTCCCTGACTAAGGAAGAAAAGATATTATTCCCAGAGTTAGAAAAGTTCATACCAAGAGAAGGCGGACCAACAGGAATGATGATTCATGAGCATAATGAACTGGTTAACCTTATCAAAGAATTTAAAAGTGCAATTAGGATCAAAGATTTTCAAAAATTAAGTGATGCAGGAAATAGCATTCTTTCAATACTTAGACCCCATATCGACAAGGAAAACAATATATTATTCATGATATCTGATATGCACCTTAGTGATAAGCAAAAGGAAAAGATTCTTGAGAAATTTAAGAAGATTAATTAAAATGCCTTCAATAAGAAAACATATTGAATTATGTTCAAGGAGAACAGGAAAAGAGTATAAGGAAATTCATGAATGGATTGACAGTCGAGATATAAACTATAAAGAACGTGTAGCAAGGCACGATATAACTCAATTACAAAAATATATGCCTATTGTCAAAGAGAAATTTGGAAAAGCTGGATTAAAAGAATATCTTCAGCATATAAAAGATGATTATGAAAATCATATAGCCTTAAAGATCTTTAAGAAACTAAGAAGATTTAAGTTCTGGAATTGATACAAAAACATTTTTAAACTTTTTCATATCTATAATAACTATGGGTCTGGAAGAAAAGTTAAGAAAACCATTTTTAACAAGGATTAAAGATAACCTTGTAAACAAGGTTATTGTTTATGGATTAGCAGGAAGTTTAGCTCTTGGTGGTCTCGGATTAAATGGTTGTAAAGGAAATGGTGGAAAAGAACAACAACAACATGAACAAATAAAATGGACAACAGTTACAGGAAATCTAAATTTACCAACAGATAGCAATATTGATATTACTACTTTAAATGCTTATTCTGGATTTGATTCTGATCAAGTTAAATCTGATGGAAGTTTTGAATTAGATCTTATACAAGGAACAGCTAATCTTGTAACTCTTGGTCATACAACAGATGAATGGGCTTTGATGTCTGTTAATCCTGATAGTAGTAAATATAGTACCATGGATGCAAATGTAAGATCAACAGCTATTGCTTTATCAATGTTAAGTCCATTTACAATAAGTAATGATCCTTTGGAAGTAGAGATGATTGCTTCTGAATTAAGTAATTTAGTGGAAACAGATATTTTAGCTGATTTAATATCTGATAAAATAAATTTAGAACAATTCAATTGGTTAGGTGACCAGGAAATCTCAGATGCTACATCAAATGTTATTAGGGCTTATTTATTAAGTATGCAAAATAAGATCTCTCCAGTTTTGTCTAAGATTTCCCACCCATCATATAGCAATAATTTTTTTGGTGTAAATATTACAGCTCTTGAAAATTATACAGACCTGGCGATTAAATCTGAAAGTCTTGAGGGATCTATTTATAAGTTTCATATAGAGAATACAGCTCCAAGATATGTTGATTGCTATGTTGATGACCCACTTAAGCCTCTTGGGGAGGGGATTATAGATAATGTTGAGATAGGATCTAATTCATTTTTCTTTTATTCAATATCAGGTAGTTATGCTAGTTCAAGAAGCATAGAATTAGATTTAAATAAATTAGATCCTCTTAACCCTGTTGTACAAGTAAATTGTTATGGTCTTTCTTATAATATTTCTGGTTATCCATCACTTTCTACTTCTGAAATAATGCGTTATGAATTAGCGACTGTTAAAACTGCTTTTAAAATGGTTTTGCAAGCTATCTCATTAAAATCAGGATTTGGTATAGATGGCAAGAATGTGATATTAGGAACAATACCTGGAATTGGCTCAATAAATCTTGATTTGCTTGCTAATGCTGCGTTTATGGGTCTTTTTATTGAAGACGTAGAAAAAGGGAACTATGGCAAAGCAGGGTTGTCTACGGCAACGAAAATAGGTCAAGTTATTCTTGATGATAATTCGGGACGTTTTAAACAGATATTGATAGATTATGCTATAAAATCAGGCAGTAAATTCCCACAATTAGCAATGTCTATAAGTTATGATTACTTAAACGTAATTGGATCTAAAGTTTTGGCAGTTCCTACAGCAGTTGATCTCGGTGGAGCCATAGGATCATCATTGGTGCTTTGGCCAAAAGAGTCATTTTTAATTGAATATAATCCTTCTGTACTGGATATGGATGGTGATGGGCAGATTGCAGGTATAGATTGTAATGATAATAATGCTTCTATTTATTTTGGAGCTACTGAAATTCCTTATGATGGAATAGATCAAGATTGTAATAATAGAGATTTAACTGATGTAGATTATGATGGTTTTAACAGTACTATTGTTGGTGGAAATGATTGCAATGATAATGATGGAATGATTTATCCAAATGCTCCTGAGATAGTTGATGGAAAAGATAATCAATGTCCTGGTAATAATGGTTATGGACAGATTGATGAGACTAGAGTCAGGGAAGTCTGGAATAAGGTTTATGATAGTGGATTTGATGATGCTGGAGCAGGTATTGCAGTGGACAGTTCAGGAAATGTTTATGTAACTGGTTATCCATGGAATGGAGGAAATCCTGATTATAGAACAATAAAATATGATAATAATGGAAATGAAATATGGAATAAGGTTTATGATGGTGGTAGTTATGATACTGCTACTGATATAGCAGTAGATAGTTCAGGAAATGTTTATGTGACTGGTTATTCTTATAATGGGTTAAACAATGATTTTAGAACAATAAAATATGATAATAATGGGAATATTATTTGGAATAAGGTTTATGATGGTGGTTTTGGTGATGGTAGTTATGGTATAGCAGTTGATGGTTCTGGAAATGTTTATATAACTGGTTATTCTTGGAATGGAGGAAATCCTGATTCTAGAACAATAAAATATGATAATAATGGGAATATTATATGGAATAAGGTTTATGATGGTGGTTCGCTTGATTACGCTAAAGGCATTGCAGTAGATGGTTCAGGAAATGTTTATGTGACTGGTTATTCTAATATTTTAGCTAATTTTGATTATAGAACTATTAAATATGATAATAATGGAAATAAAATATGGAACAAGGTTTATGATAGTGGTGATGATGGTGATGGTGCTAAAGGCATAGCAGTAGATGGTTCAGGAAATGTTTATGTAACTGGTTATTCTTATGGAATAAATTATGGTGATTATACAACTATTAAATATAATAGTAATGGTGGTATAATATGGAGTAAGGTTTACAATGGTGGTAATGATGATACTGCTTTGGGTGTAGCAGTAGATGGTTCAGGAAATGTTTATGTAACTGGTTATTCTTATGGAATAAATGCAGATTTTAGAACTATCAAATACAGACAAAACTAATTTCTTCTTCAAAGAAAAACCTAAATTAATAATAGACAAAAACCTTTTTAAATCAACTGATTTATTACAATATTATGAATATCGAAAAAATAAGAAAAGATTTTCCAATCTTAGATAAAGTAACATACTTAGACTCAGCCTGCATCTCTTTAAAGCCAATTCAAGTTATAAACAAGATTAATGAATATTATAATCAGTATCCTGCTTGCGCAGGGAGAAGCGCTCATAAACTAAGCAAGAAAGTAGATGAAGAAATATACAAAACAAGAAAATCAATACAGAAATTCTTAAATGCAAAATCAGAAAAAGAAATCGTATTCACAAGAAATACTACAGAATCTATAAATCTGGTTGCCAGAAGCTTAAACATTAAAAATGTATTAATCTCAGATAGAGAACACAATAGTAATCTATTGCCTTGGATGTATCTCCATAAGTTTAAGATATTAAAAAGTAAAGATGATTATACCTTTAATATGGAATTATTCAAAAAAGAAGTTAAAAATGTTTCTTTAGTAAGTGTTGTATTTACTAGCAATATCGATGGTTATTCTTTACCGATAAAGGAAATCATTAAGATAGCACACGAGAATAAAGCATTAGTATTATTAGATGCAGCACAAGCAGTTCCTCATAAAGAAATTGATGTTAAAAAATTAGATGTAGATTTTCTGGCCTTCTCGGGACATAAGATGTTAGGTCCTACAGGAACAGGAATATTATATGCAAAAGAAAAATTATTAGAAGAAATGAAACCTTTTATCTTGGGGGGACATACAGTTTACAATTCTACATACAAGGATTACAACCTAGAAAAGATACCTGAAAGATTTGAAGCTGGTCTGCAGGATTATGCCGGTATTATAGGTTTGCAGGAATCTGTCAAATATCTAAATAACATAGGAATGAAGAATATCGTAGAACATGAAGCAAAATTAAAGAAATATTTAATTAATGAATTAAAGAATATGAATAAAATTAGTTTTGTTGGAAATTTAAATGATTCTGGTGTTTTAAGCTTTAATATAAAAGGAATGAACTGTCATGATGTTGCTATTATATTGGATCAAAACAATATTGCTTTAAGATCAGGCTCACATTGCTGCCATAGCTGGTTTAATGCAAATAAGATAGATGGTTCTGTTAGATCTTCTCTATACTTATATAATAATTTAGAGGATTGTAAGATCTTAATAGAAAATCTTAAAAAGATATCAAAATATTTATAATACGATGATCTCAAAAATATCTTCAATGCTCAAAAAAGAAAAATATCTCGCAATAACAATAGTCACATCCATAATCTTCTTCTCTCTGCTATATTTCTTAACAGTTATTAATGTTTATGAAAAAAGTATATTTATTTATGCTATAATGAATGGCACGTTATTTACAATATTCTCTTTATTATCAAGTGTGATTCTTTCACTAGTATTTGGAATCTATCTCTCATTAGTAATATACAAAATAAATCTCTCTAAATCACATTCTCACAAGTCAAATATTTACACAACAGGAGCTTTAACAGCAGGCACAGTAGTTACAGGATGTCCTTCATGTGGTATTCCTCTATTAGCATTAGCTGGATTCCCGTTAGCATTAATGTCTTTGCCATTCAAAGGCCTAGAAATAAAGTTTTTAAGTATAATCATCATAATTATATCCATCTACTTTTTAACAAAGAAGTTACCCTCTTGATTTAATATATTTATAAATTTCTTCAGCAAATTCTTGTGCAGCTCCAGGACCATCAGCAGTTATTATATTAATATCTCTTACAACACCTTTATCAATATATATAGCCCCTTTTTCTTTTATATAATTAATAGCAGAATTAAAACATGTCGCCTTTCTCTTCCTTAACAAACCAGCATTAGCCAAAATTTTTGGTGCTAAACATATAGCAGCTAAAACCTTTCCCCTCATCAAAGCATTCTTAGCTATATTTAAGCATCTTTCATTCTCATAAAATCTATGCTTATCAACACCAGCACCGCCAACAAAGACAACAGCATCATATTCACCAACATCGACCCCATCAATGGTTAAATCAGGAGTAGAAATAGCACCAAGCATGCCTCTAGATTTCTCTCTAGTCTCAGAAGCTACATCAACCTTTATATGCTTGCTCTCAAAAAACCTCTTAGGTAATAATAACTCCTCATCCCTAAAATCAGATGGTGCTATAATCATTAAAATCTTATTTTTCATAACCTTTTTATATACTGGAAATTTATAAATTTTATGGAACTAACAAAGGAAAAGCTTGAAAAATACATAAAAATAACTGAAAAAGCCATAAAAAAGGTGAAACTATCAAAAAATCCAAATATTAATGAAGATGCAGCCATAGAAATATTAGAAATGGCTAAGAGGTACTACAAGGATGCCCTTTACTTTAAGGAAAAAGGCGATTATATCAATGCATTTGCAGCTGTTAACTATGCTCATGGCTGGCTTGATACAGCAGCTTTTATCGGTTTATTCGACGTCAAAGATTCTAAACTCTTTACAGTTGATTAGTATTACTTTAGAGTAACAACAAATAGAAAGCTTTATATATAACCTGCTTATAGTAAGGTTAAACAAAATGGCATTTTGGGATAAATTAACTGGAAAGAAGGAAGAAAAACCAAGGGAAAAACCACATGGAAAACCTAAGGTTAACATTTCAGTAGGTGCAACCTCATTAGATGGTTATGGTACTACTGTATCTACAAATCCAATATTATATAAACCCATATACGATTTTCCTGATTATTTTGATCCATTCGCAACATTTTTCTATACCCCACCAAAGATTGCAGACCTTAAAGTACATGAACTTTTAATTAAATATCCAGATAAGTATCCTTTTGAGATGACAGAACCTTTTGCTCTAGATAGTAGGTTAAAACCAATCTCATTTTCAATTAGCTTAAGAGATTTATTTAAAGGAAAAGAAAATAAGCCAGAAACAGAAAAAGGTAAAATCTACTTCGGAAGGAGTCCAGGATATACAGATGAATTTAGAGAGCCAAGAATAAATGATATAGTATTAAAAAAGATAATAGATGAATATATAGAAATATTCTATTCAAAATTTAATATAAATCCTACAGAAGCAAATGGCATTAATGCATTTAGTTACCCAGATCCTAGGGGTACGATAGACCCTAAAACTGGTAGAGTTAAAATTAGAGGAATAAATGATGTTTCTAGAGGACAATTTACATTGTGTGCGACAGGAAATTCAATCTCAATTGTTGATGGAAGAACTGTTAAGAATAATATAGGTCAGATAATCCATCAACCAAGTACAAATGGTACTTATTTATATAATGCTAAAGGTTATCTTAAGAAAGATTTGACACAAGAATTTGAATTAGAAGTTCTTGCAAGTGCACCAATATCAGAGTTTCATCAACCTACTGATTATTGCTATGCTACATTTGGTCATGAATTGATAAATATTGGTGATAAATTTACACCTATAAAAGGGTGTACTTTTAGAATGCTTATGACTCGGGGACCTTTAGTAACACCAGAAACATTAAAGCAGGAATTTGCATTTAAATACGCACGTTAGATTTAAATACTAACAATTCTTTTTCTCTTTAATGAAATATGTAATAAGCTTGGGTGGTTCAATAATTGTCCCTGATGAGATTAATTATAGTTATTTAAAAAAACTTTCTTTAATAATAAATAAATTCTCAAAAAATAATAAAATAGTTATTGTTACAGGTGGTGGATACACAGCAAGAAAATACATTAACTCATTAAGAAAAGATAAACTTAATGAAGATATATATTCGCTCATAGGTATTGCAACAACAAAGCTGAATGCAAGGTTAATAAACGGGTTCTTTAATAAAATCATGGTAAATCTTCCGGATTCTTTAGAGGAAGTAAAGCGAGCACTAAACAAGGATAATATAGTAATCGTTGGAAGTCTTGGATTCCAGCCAGATATGACCTCTGATGGCGATGCAGCGCAGATCGCAGAATATCTTAAAGCAGATTTTTTCATAAACCTGACAAATGTTAATGGATTATATGATAAGAATCCAAAAGAGCACAAAGATGCAAGATTAATAAAAGAAATAACATTTGATAAGTTTTACAGCATTGCAAGGAAGCATAAGTTTAAGGCAGGAATGCATTTTGTTCTGGATTATACCGCGGCAAATATAATTAAAAGAGCCAGGATTAAGACATTGATCATTAATGGACTGAATTTAAAAAATCTTGAGAATTCTTTGAAAGGCAAGAATTTTATCGGAACTATAATACATGGTTAAGATAATTTGTGTAACAGGTTCAGTTGGAACAGGCAAGACAAGATTTGCAGAGAATTTAGCTAAAAAAAAGAATTACAAATACTTAAATCTTACAGATTTTGTTAAAAAAAATAAACTAACGGAATATTATGACAGAAAAAGAAAAACATATGATATAGATATAAAAAAACTAAATAAGGCTTTAATTAAATATATTAAAGATTCAAAAGAGAATTTAATTATTGACGGGCATTTAAGTCACTATCTTCCTAAAAAATATGTTGATTTATGTTGTGTATGTAAAACAGATCTTAAAAAACTAAAGAAAAGATTAGAAAGAAGGAAATATAACAAGTTAAAAATACAAGAAAATCTAGAATGTGAAATCTTTGATGTTTGTTTGAACGAAGCAAGAGAATTAAAACATAAAATAAAGATCATTTATACATAGAAAGGTTTATATATTAGTTATACATCAGTATAACTAAAGTATAATAAAAATGGCAACAGCAGAAGTTGTATTAAAGAAATGGGGAAATTCTATAGGTATCATATTGCCAAAGGAATTAATCAAAGAAGAGGCTTTAAGGGAAAATGAAAGGATAATTATAAACGTGGTTAAAGAAGCCGACTTAACGAAATTGTTTGGTTCGTTAAAAAGAAAATTATCCGGTCAAGAATTTAAAGATTTGGTTAGAGAAGGATGGGAATAAAAACCTTCTTTTTTGATACATACGCCTTATTTGAGATCATTGAAGGTAATAACAACTATAAGCCATACCTAAAAGATGTAGTTATAGTTACAACAAAGCTTAACCTTATGGAGCTGCATTATGGTTTATTTTTAAAATATGGAAAAGAAGTTGCTAACAAATATTATAACAAGTTTGTTGTTTTTGCAATAGATATAGATGATGAAGTGATAAAGATTGCTAATGAATTTAAGGCTGAATTAAGAAAAAGAAAACTTTCTTATATAGACTGTATAGGGTATACAATAGCAAGAATTAATAATATTAAATTTCTTACAGGGGATCAGCAATTTTTTGATTTGGATAACGTAGAGTATGTTAAATAATTATTTACCAAACCTTCTTTCTCTGTTAGAATATTCTTTTATTGCATTAATGAGATCCTCTTTTTCAAATTCAGGCCACATCTTGTCTACAAAGATTAATTCAGCGTACGCTCCTTGATAAATTAAGAAACCAGAAGTTCTTTTTTCTCCAGAAGTTCTAATAATTAAATCAGGTTCTGAAGCAGTATAAAGATTTTTCTCAAATACCTCTTCATTAATCTTATCTACATCCAGCTTGCCGTTCTTGACTTGTTCAGCTATTTTTCTTGTAGCATCTATTACCTCAGCTCTTCCGCCATAAGCCATAGCAAAGTTAATTGTATATGGTTTATTACTCTTGGTATTTTCTATTAAAACATTCATAGAATCTCGTACATTCTTTGGAAACATGTTCAATCTTCCAATAAAATTTACCTTTATATCTTTAATTCTGGGATCATCTTTCAATTTAGTAAATTCCTCTTTAAATAAATTCATTAGATACTCAAATTCATTTTTAGGCCTGTTAAAGTTTTCAATAGAAAAGCAATACAGAGTTATTTCTTTAATGCCTAATTCCTTACACCATTCCAATAGCTTTTCTATTTTTTCAGCTCCGTATTCATGACCTTTATACGGCTTGAGCATCAATCTCTTAGCGAATCGACGATTTCCGTCTAAAATTATTCCAATATGTTTAGGAACCTTTTCAAAATCCATTTAATTTACCTGAATATTAACATTTAAAAATCTTTCTATCGTTATTATATTATGTTTACAGATATTGTATTATTTAACAAAAATAAAGAGGTAGAAGATCTAGAAAACCAATTAGGTTTTACAACAGTGCTTTTTAGAGAAGATATAAAAATATTTAATATCTCTGAGGGCGGGGATTATGAAAAGAACAGAAAGATATTAGAAAATAAAAGAACAGATATTCTTTTAAATCCGGAGTCAGCAAAACACAATTCAGATATTAACCATGTTTTATGCAAATTAGCTCATGATAATAATATCATAATCGCATTTTCCTTAACAAAACTAAAAAATGAAAATATCTTTAATAAAATAATCTCAGACATAAAATTATTCAGAAAATACAAGGTTAAATGCGCCATAGCAAGCTTTGCAAGGGAAAAATACGATCTACGTAACTCTTCAGATATAATAAGCTTAGGTAAAGTTATGGGAATGACTCCAAAAGAAGCAAAAGACTCCCTAAATTATATATACAAGCTCTACAAAGAAAAAACCGATAAAACAATAATATCAAAGGGTATACGGCTTATAAAACCAAAATCTTTATAAATAGCTGATATTTCTAAAATCTGAAGGAGAAAGATGAGATTTAAGCCTTCTTAAAGATGATTTTAAGACAAAAAATATTGTTACATACATTAAGAGAAAAAAAGAGATATGTTGCTTATGAAGTGATGTCTGATAAAGATATTAATCAGCAAGATATAAAAGAGGCAATACTTTCAACATACGAAAAGTTTTTCGGACGTATTGCATTATTACAATCAAACATGAAGTTCCTATATCCTAAAGAAAAGAAAGGCATAATAAAGGTAAATCATAAATTTGTAGATTATCTTAAAGGTGTTTTTATCTTGATAAATCAAATAAGCAATCAACAAGTTATAGTAAGAAGCCTTGGTGTATCAGGCATATTAAATAAGGCAAAAGAGAGGTATAGTATTTAAAATGCAACAATCAGAACATGCAATGATGGGTTATGATAGGGCAAGTACAATGTTCAGCCCAGATGGAAGATTGCTTCAGGTTGAATATGCAAAAAAGGCAGTTAAACAAGGTACAACTTCTATAGGTGTAATTTGCAAGGATGGTGTTGTCTTATTGGCTGACAAAAGAATACTGGAAAAATTAATGGTTGGAAAATCCATAGAAAAGGTATTCCAAGTTGATGATCATATAGGTGCCGCTGCAACAGGATATTTGATGGATGGTCGTATCCTGGTAGAAAGAGCGCAGGTAATTGCACAGCAGCACAGGGTAACATTTGATGGTCCTATAGATACATTGGAAATAGTAAAGGAGATTGCAAACTTCAAGCAGTACTTTACACAAATGGGTGGAGCAAGACCATTTGGTGTTTCAATAATTTTTGCAGGCGTTGATGAAGACGGTCCAAAATTATTTGTTACAGATGTTACAGGGATATACTTTGAATACAAAGCTACAGCAATAGGAGAAGCAGAAGTACAAGTTAAGGAATTTTTGGAAAAGAATTACAGGGATAATCTTTCTATTGAGGAAGGCATAAAATTGGCAATATCTTCTTTAAAAAGAGCATTTGGAAAAGAATTTGATATGGAAAGACTTGACGGAGCATTTATTCCTACAGAAACAAGAAAGTTTGAAAGAATTAAAAAAGACTACCTAAAGAGATTGGCTAAATAATGATTAATATTGATAAAGCAATTATTGCTAGATTAAATAAACAAGGAAGGGAATTTGAGATTTTGATCGATTGTGAAAAGGCAGTGGAATTCAGGGAAGGTAAATGTTCTTTGGACGAAGTTTTAGCAACAGATGCGATTTATTCAGATGTTAAAAAAGGAAAACATGCTCCAATAAATGATTTAAAAATAGCATTTGATACAACAGATCAAAGAAAGATTGCCGAAATAATAGTAAGGGAAGCAAAACTGCAGTTGACAGCAGAGTATCAAAAGAAATTAAGAGACCAGAAGATAAAACAAATAGTAAATCTAATACATATAAATGCAGTCGACCCAAAGACAAATATCCCTCATCCAGTATTAAGAATCGAAAATGCATTAAAAGAAGCCAGGGTTAGAATTGATGATCACAAGACAGCTGAAGAGCAAATAACTAATATTATCTCGCAATTAAAATCAATATTGCCGATAAAATATGAAATATCATTAATAGAAGTAAAAATACCCACAGCTTATGCAGCAAAATCATTTTCAACATTGAAACGGTATGGAAAAATTCAGAAGGAGGATTGGAAAGACGATGGTTCATTGGTTGTGAAAATAGAATTGCCTGCAGGTTTGCAGCAAGAACTATTTGATCATATGAATAATATAACACATGGATCAATCGAAACAAAAATACTAAAGTAAAATGGGAGAACTAAAAGTAAATGATAAGGAAATTGTGGTTCCTGGACAGGTATTAGCTACAGGTATGGATTACCTTCCTTCAGGAGATGTTTTTAGAGACAATGATAAGTTAATAGCATCTAGAATTGGCTTAATCAATATTAGTGGTAGGGTAATTAAATTAATTCCACTAAGGGGAATATATTCTCCAAAAAGGGATGATATTGTAATAGGAAAAGTAGTGGATACAACCTTGCATGGATGGAGAGTGGATATCGGATTGGCATATGAAGGAAATATCTCTTTAAGAGATGGGTCTTCTGATTATATAGAAACATCAGAGCTTTCAAAATATTATGCTGTGGGAGATTATGTAGTTGCTCAAATAACAAAGGTTATTGGAGCAAAGATAGTTGACTTGACAATGAAAAACCCAGGCTTGAGAAAACTAGGTCCTGGAAGATTAATGAGGGTAACATCTGTTAAAGTTCCAAGGATTGTGGGAAAGCAAGGAAGTATGATTAGCATGATCAAGGATGCAACAGATTGCAAAATCTCAGTTGGACAAAATGGTCTTGTCTGGATATCTGGATTAGAGCCAAAGAATGAAGAAAAGGCAGTAAAAGCTATTGAATTGATAGAAAGAGAAAGCCATACATCAGGTTTAACAGAGAGAGTAAAGGAATTTTTGGAGAAGAAATAAAATGGCATACAACAAAAGATTTGACGGAAGAAAATTTGATGAATTAAGGGAAATGGAAGCTAAAGTTGGAATTATAAAGAGAGCAAATGGAAGCGCAATGTTTAGGATAGGCAAGACAATTGCATTAGCTGCAGTATATGGTCCGAGATATGCTTCAAGAGATGTTTATTCAAGGGTAATGAAGAGCCCGAATCATGGTGTTTTAAGATGCAATTATAATATGATGGCTTTTTCAGGAAGCGGGGATAGGGTAAGACCTGGTCCATCAAGAAGGTCCAAGGAATTATCTTTGGTAATTGAAAAGGCATTAACACCTTTGGTTAACTTGGAAGAATTTCCAGGTTCTGTTATTGATGTATTTATAGAATTACCACAGACAGATTCAGGAACAAGGTGTGCAGGCATTGTTGCAGCATCCATGGCTTTGGCAGATGCAGGCATAAAGATGAAAGACCTAGTTACATCAGTAGCTGTTGGAAAGATAGGAGATAAGATTGTCGTTGATGTTAATAAGGAAGAAGAAGATTATGAGGATGGAATGGCAGATATAGCTATTGCGATGTCAACAGAAACAGGCGAAATAACATTGTTGCAAAATGATGGCATTCTTAAGAAAGAAGATCTTATTGAAGCTTTAAATGCAGCAAAGAAAGGTTGCCTGGAAATTAAGAAATTGCAGATAAAGGCATTGAAGGAGTGTTACAAATAATGACAGACATAATAAAAGAACATGCAATATCATTGTTCTCTAAAAATACAAGGGAAGACGGAAGAAAACTTGATGAATATAGAAAAGATTTCAAGATTGAACTTGGAGTGAGCTCTAAATCAGCAGAAGGTTCAGCAAGAGTGACTTTGGGTGAAACAATTGTTATCGCTGGAGTAAAGTTGGAAGTTACCGAGCCATTTCCAGATACACCTGATGCAGGCGCATTTATTGTTAATGTGGAATTGCTTCCTCTTTCTTCTCCTGATTTTGAATCAGGACCGCCAAGTATAAATTCAATAGAATTATCAAGAGTTACAGATCGTGTATTAAGAGAATCGGAGTTTATTGACTTTAAGAAACTCTGCCTTAAGAAAGGAGAAAAGGTATGGATGATCCTTATTGATATCTATCCAATAAATAATGCTGGAAATCTATTTGATGTAGCGTATATAGCAGCTTTGGCAGCTTTAAAAGATGCAAAGTTTCCAAAATTAGACAAGGAAAATAAGATAGATTATAGTGAACATACAAAAACAGGATTGCCTCTAAGCAAGGATTTCCCTATGTCTTGTACAGTGCTTAAATCAAAAAACTTTATATACATAGACCCAACAGACAAGGAAGAAGAAATTGCAGATGCAAGATTAACAATTGGCTTGACATCACATGATGAAATCTGTGCATTGCAAAAAGGCGGAGAAGCAGGATTAACCATACATGAAATAGACAAGATGGTTAGTTTAGCAATAACAAAGACAAAGGAATTAAGAAAACTGATAAAATGAAATTTACAAAATTTGAAAAAGCAAGGATAATCGGTGCAAGGGCATTGCAGATAGCAATGGGTGCACCCTTATTGCTTAAACTAACAGAGAAAGACCTTGAAGCAATCAGGTATAATCCAATAGAAATCTCAAAAATGGAATTTGAAAAGGATATAATTCCGATAACAATCAAAAGGCCTATGCCTAAGAAGGTTGAATGAGAATCTGTGCAATCGGAGACCCTCATGGAAGCTTGAAGGTTACTAAGGAAATTCCTCTGGAAAATATAGACTTGATTTTATTGACAGGTGATCTAGGCAGCGCTAATCTTATGCGCAAGATGGCATTTGAAAATATTAGAAGAAAGAAAAAAGGTCTTCCTGAAAAGAAATATTCTTCAAAGCAACAAAAAAGAGCATTCATGGAGGCATATGATTCTACTATTAAATTGATTAAGTATCTTACAAGGTTTGCTCCTGTTGTTACTATATTTGGGAATGTTGAAAGCTCAAATTATGAGACAAGAAAACATTCAAAGGAGATTGGTTTAGCATTGCCTTATTTATATAATAATTTGAATAAGAACAATAAAGTTAGAATAATTAACAATAGGATTTTAAATTTTAATGGAATTAGAATTGGTGGACTGGAATATTTTATAGATGTTAGTTGGGTAAGAGAATTCAAACCTTCTGATTTTAAGGATAAAATGAAAATAGCAAAGAGAGGGACAGAAAAAGCAAGAAAGGTTCTTAAATGGTTTGATTATGTAGATATTCTGATTTGTCATCAACCACCACACGGCATTTTAGATAAAGTTGCTGCAAAATTTGCTCCTAAACATTGGCAAGGCAAACATGCAGGAAGCAAGACTATTTTGGATTATATTAAAAGAGAACAACCGAGATATGTTTTCTGCGGGCACATACATGAAGGAGAAGGAATGAAAAGAGTTGGTAAGACAGAAATATATAATCTTGGTGTTTGTGGATATAAGATATTAAACATATAACAAAACCCTTTTAAATTCCTGAATTTCTAGATTATCATGATTATAAAAGAAGTAAATGCAAAAAAGATATTTAATTCAAGAAATGAAGAAACCATAGAGGTTGCAGTTGATTCTGACATAGGAAAAGGAACAGGAAGAGCCCCATCAGGAAAATCAACATCCTCAAAAGAGGTAAAGGCATTTCCGCAAGGAGTTTCAGAAGCTGTAAGTTTTGTTAATAATACATTATCAAAAGAACTAATTAATTTTAACCTAGAAAAATTTAATGATTTTAAAAAATTAGAAAATCTATTAAAAAAACATGACAAATCTGAAGATCTCAATAAAATTGGCGGTAATTTAATAATAGCCTTGGAATTTGCAATGCTTAATTGTTTTAAACAGCCTTGGAAATTTATTAATCCAGAAGCAAAACAATTACCAAGACCTTTAGGAAATGTTATTGGTGGCGGTGCTCATGTTACACGAGGGACAGACTTCCAAGAGTTTTTATTAACATCATTCAATGCAAAGGATTTCTCAAAATCAGTAGATGCAAATAAATTAGTACATAAATTAGTGAAAAAGAGATTGGGATTTTTCTTTAATAAGAAAACAGATGAAGGCGCTTGGGCTCCGAATTTAACAGAATCTGAAATCCTGGATATATTATCAGAGATAACAAGAGCAGTTTCAAAAAAGACAGATATAGATGTAAAGATAGGACTAGATGTGGCAGCTTCAAATCTTTACAAGGATAAAAAATATGTATATAAGAACAAGACATTAACAAGGGATGAACAGATAGATTACATAACTGAATTAGTTGAACAGTACCACCTTGTTTATGTAGAAGATCCCTTGGAAGAAAACGACTTTAAAGGTTTTAATGAATTGACAAAGAGATTAAAAGCTCGTTGTTTTATCTCCGGGGATGATTTGATAGCAACAAACCCTTCTTTATTAAAAAAACATCTGGGAGATGTAAATGCAGTGATTGTAAAGCCTAACCAAATAGGTTCTTTAATAAAAACAAAAGAATTTGTAGATCTGGCAAAAAAACACAAGATAACTACAATAATCTCGCATAGATCAGGAGAAACAATGGACGCAACAATCTCGCAATTGGCAGTCGGGTTTAACATACCTTTCATTAAATGCGGAATATCAGGGCCAGAAAGAGAGATAAAGTTTGAAGAATTAAAAAAGATAGAAAAAGAGATAAAAGATGAAAATAGGTCTAGCTCTAAGTAGCGGTTCAGTAAGAGGATTATCACACATCGGTGTATTGAAAGTTCTAGAAAAAAATAAAATAAAAATAAACTATCTTGCAGGATCTAGCATTGGCGCAGTAATAGCTGCATTATATGCATCTGGAATCTCAGCAAAAGAGCTTGAGGAGATTTCTTTAAAGACAGATTTGAAAGATTTAGCAGATTTCACAATACCCTATGAAGGTCTAATAAAAGGTGATGAGATTGAAAATTTAATAAAGAGATTAACAAAGAATAAATCGTTTTCAGATTTAAAAATTCCATTATCAATTGTAGCGACAGATATTAAATCAGGCAAGAAGTTAATAATTAATAAAGGCTCATTGGCAAAAGCAGTAAGGGCTTCAATATCCATACCTGCAATATTCAAGCCATATATGATAAATAAAAGAGTAATCCTTGATGGAGGAATAACAGATCCTTTGCCTGTGGATGTTGTAAAGAAGATGGGTGCAGACTTTATTATAGCAGTTGATGCAACCCCATCATTTAATCATCTAAACACAAACTCACTGAAAAGAAAATTCTTGAATGATGAATGCAATATCATAAAGAAAGAGATTCATAAGGATTATCTCAAAGCATTCATAGAATCAACAAAAAAAGTAATTTCAAATAAGATGCAATCAGCAAAACTGCCTTATCCATTAGCATTAGCTTTGGATTCAATAGCCTTAATGGAAAAACAACTGGCAAATAATAGTGCAAAAAAAGCAGACATAGTAATAATCCCGAATATACCAAACATAAACACAATCTCACAGAGCTCAAAAAGATATTATATTAAGCAGGGAGAATTAGCAGCACAGAAATACACCGAAAGGTTTATAAAGCTTAGGTCATTAAAGAAAAGTAAATAGTTACAATTTAAAAAAAGGAGGTGAAACGTGATGGCTTTGAATGCTTTGAGCACAACAGGTAGTTTAATTTTAGACCCGTTATACACATTATGGTTAAGCTTTTTAGCCATATTGCCAGGTATCGTAGCAGCTATACTAATTCTTATACTAGGTTATTGTGTAGCTTTCCTGATAGGGCATGTTATCAGAGCAGGTCTGGAAAAGATTGGCTTGAGCAAACACATACAAAGAGCGCATTTAACAAAAGCAGTAGGGCATACAAATGTAGCAGCAGTAACAGGAGAAATCGTTAAATGGTTTGTATTTATAATATTCTTGCAAGTTGCAGCAGAAGTTCTAAATCTGGGAAATCTCTCAAGTTTGCTTAACACCTTTGTATTATGGCTGCCTAATGTATTAGTAGCAATTATCATACTATTTGCAGGTGTAGCTTTAGCGCATTATATAGAAATGAAGATGCATGAACATACATCCATGAAGGGAATGAGAGTAGCTACAGCAATTATTAAGGTAGTAATCTTGTTGTTAGTAATAATAATAGGATTGGAGCAAATAGGTGTAAAAGTAGATGTTCTAGAAAATGGATTCCTAATAATACTTGGTTCAATAGGACTAGGTATAGCATTGGCATTAGGTATCGGTCTTGGTTTAGGACTAAGAAGAGGTGCTGAGGATATTGTAAAAGATATAAGAAAGAACCTCTAATTCTTTATTTTTTTATTATATTTTATATAGATAAATATTATAATCTAAAAGAGGAAACATATATAAACAAGAAGGAATTAGAAAAATAAGATGGAATTAATATCACTAAAAGAAGTTTCTTTAAAATCAAAGATTGCATTACTAAGAGAACTGGGTTTCGATTCTGATGGAGTGTATGTCTTAGATTCTCATGGAAACAAGGTTATAGATAAATATATTGAAATTCCGGTTAAAGTTAATAATATGGCAATTTTTCCAGGAAGTACAGTTATATTAGATGATAATGAATTATCTCTTTCCTTTTATCTAGAGGAATTTGGAGATGTCTTCTGAATCTGACACTGTTGAGAGTTTAGCAAAAGGGACTGCTAAGGGCGTTTTAGAGTGGGGTGAAGATTTTATAAGAAATTTAGCTAATAAATTCAAAGAAAAAGAAGTTAGTTTTATCAATGATAAAGATACGTTGCAAATAGCAAAAGAACAATATAGTTCTGGAGAATTACAGATTTACAAGCATTACGTGGATGATAAAGAGATGTTAATGATTTTAAGAATGGGTTTAGTTTTAAGGAGATTAGAAAAAGAGAATCAAACAGAAAGAAAACAAAAACTAAGAGAAGATATTATGAAAAAATTTGAGGTAAAGGGACTTCATGTTGCTCAATTTGTTGAAAACGGTGTTCTTAATAGATATATTGGGATATTATTAGATGACATTTCTTCAATAGAAAATTTCAAGAAAAGAATAAATGAGGTAATAACAAATATAGAGAAATATGTTATCTTTGTTAAAAGTAATGACAATGAAAGATTTATCTTAGAATCTTCATTAAGGATAACTACTTTAAATCTTTCTATGATATTTATCATATCTGGGATTGGCTCTGCAGCAGAATTAATAAAAAAGATTGAACAAAAACTAATAGCTCTTTTAAAAGATTATGAGCTTGAAAAGATGAGTAAAGGAGATAAAGAAAACTTATTTTTTAAAAGAACTTTAATAAAATAATCTTTTAAACATACAAATTTAATAATTAAAATTCTGTAGTTATCATAAAGTTATTAACTATAAGTGTATCAACCGAAGAGAAACTCAGTCTTCTGAAATGGTTTCAAGATAACACAAAATCAAATAGAGCAAAACCTTTAAATACTATGCATAAAAAGAGAATTTCATGGCAGAAGAAACATTGTCAGTGCCAATGGACGAATACCTTAAGGCAGGCTTTCATATTGGAACAAAATTCAGAACAGCTTCCATGAAGCCCTTTATCTATAAGGTAAGGCCAGATGGATTAGCTGTACTGAACATACAAAAGGTAAATGAAAGAATTCAGCTGGCAGCAATATTCTTATCCCAGTATAATCCTGAAGACATTCTTGTTGTATGCAGAAGGGAAAACGGATGGGAACCAGTTAAATTATTTTCAAAACTAACAGGCATTAAAGCATATACAGGAAGATATCCTCCTGGAATCTTGACAAATCCTAAGTTAGCAACATTCATAGAAATTAAACTAATCTTGGTATGTGATCCTTATCCAGACAAGAATATAGTCGAGGACGCAGCAAGAATCGGAGTTCCAATAATTGCATTATGTGATACAAATAATGTTACCTCTAATGTGGACTTTGTAGTTCCTTGCAATAATAAAGGAAAGAAAAGCCTAGGTTTATTATTCTGGGTTTTAGCAAAGGAATATCTAAAATTGAAAGGTATAATAAAAGACGAAAAAGAAATGAAAATACCTTTGTCAGAGTTTATGAAAGAATGATAAAACTTATTGTTTTTGATATGGATGGTGTTATTTTTGAACACTACAATTTCTGGTTAGAATTGCATAAATCATATGATACGCATGAAGAAGGACTGAAATTAACTAATAAATATCTTAAAACAGATTACCAAAAGTTAGTTGATGAAGTTATCGGAAGATTATGGAAAGATAAGCCTCCAAAGACTTATTTTGATTTGGTTAAAAAGGTAAATTATGTAAAAGGCGCTAAAGAAACCTTGAAAGAATTGAAAAAGAGAGGATATAAATTAGGAATTATATCATCAGGACCAAGCGATCTTGCAGAGAGAGTAAAGAAAGAATGCAACATTGACTATTATTTTACAAATAAATTGTTAATTAAAGATGATAAAGTTGTTGGAAGCAGAGATATAAAATATTGGCCTATAAGACATGGAAGTAAAAGAGATCCTCTAAAGGAAATTTGCAAGATGAGTGGTGTAAGCTTGGAGGAAGTATTGGTTGTTGTTCATGAAGACAACGATATCGAAATGGCTGAAGAAGCAGGTCTTGCAATTGCATTTTACCCAACATCAAAGGAGCTAGAAAAGCATTGTTCATTTATAATCAAAGAAGGCAAACAGGATTTGAGAGAAATACTTAATTTTATTCATTAATCAAAACCTATATAAATTCTCTAAACTAAATCAGATTATGAGAAGAGCAGTTGTTGCAGGTCAGTTCTACGAAGATGATTTTCAGAAATTAGAAAAGCAAATCAAGGATTGTTTTTTCTTAAAGCAAGGTCCTGGTGATTTACCAATAAAAACAAGAAAAGGAAATATTATTGGGGTAATAGCTCCTCATGCAGGATATTATTTCTCAGGGCAATGTGCAGCATGGGCATACAAAGAAATAGCAGAAGCAAGATTTCCAGATACTTTTATAATAATCGGGCCTTCACATTATGGATTTAAGGATAGTTATTTAACAAAGCAGGACTTTGACACACCATTTGGAACTGTTAAAACAGATAAAGAACTGGCAAAGATATTTTTAGATAGCGGAGTTGTAAAGGAAAATGATAAATCACATGAAAACGAACATTCCATAGAAGTGCAGCTTCCATTCCTGCAATATGTTAATAAAACCTATCTTCCGCACCTAAAGATACTGCCGATTACAATTGGAAGTTATAACAAAGAATTAGCTTCTTTAATTGCAGAGCAGAAGAAATCAATATATGTTGTAATAAGCAGTGACTTTACGCATTATGGTCCTAATTATGGATATATTCCGTTCTTAACTAAGAAGAAGGAAGAGATGTATAAGATTGATGCAGAAGCAATAAAATTAATAAAAAAACTAGACACAGAAGCCTTTTTAAACTTCACAAAAGATAAGACAATATGTGGATCTAATCCCATAGCAACCATTATGGATCTGTGCAAATTAAAAAAAGGATCAGCTTACCTATCGCATTATTGTACATCAGGTGATATAGTTAACGATTATGATAATGCAGTTGGATATGCAAGTATAATATTCAAATGAAAACAGAAAAAAAGAACATCATCTTAATTATTGGATTTATATATATATTAATTAGTTTGCTCTATATATTTGGGGTATCATACACAGGTTATGTGGTCTTTGAAGAGAATTACATGAGTTTGGATTTCTCAAACAGCTCAGAATATATTTATGATAATAATACAATAGAATTCTCAAATAGTATTTCTTTAATTCCATCTGTAGAAATAACAACAATAACAGAAGAAACTCTTAAAAATTCATATGTAATCTTAGCATATAAAGATGAGCATGATATAACCTCCAAAATTATTGCTTTGGATAATAATACAGTTAATATAGAGAAAGATCAAAATGAAAATATATTCAATGTATTCTTTGATAAAAATTTAACAGATAACGATATAGTTAGATTTTATATATACCGTGTTGGTGAAGTTACAGCAGACAAGATATTTTTATGTGATATAAACCAAACCTGCTTACCACCAGGATATGGAGAAGTAGATATAAATGATGAAGGTTGGTATAATATTACAATAACAAATCTAAATAAGGAAACAAATAGTTTCAATGTAGACCCTGAAAAGATAAGGTTTGATTATGTAGATGCATTATATAAAGAAATTAGCAGCTATAATTTAACAAATATAACCTATCCTGATATTGGATTAGTAGAAACTGAAAATATATTTATTGATGGAACTTTAGGTAATTTTATCCCGAATGCCACTTTAAACAACCAAACAATAAATTATTACTATTCAACAGATGACGGGCAAAACTGGAATATAATATCAGATAATTTAAACAATATTAACAATACAATTATAAAATTAAAGATAGAGTTAATATCAGATACAAAACAAACACCAATCCTTTATGATATAAAAGTGGATTTCATACAAAATATTAATAATAGTACAAATACAACACAGCCTCCAGAAAGCTCTCCTCCTGCATCAGGTGGTTCTTCAGGCGGTGGAGGTGGCGGAGGAGGTTCATCTGGTAAATCAGAACTAACACCAGAGCCAACAACACAAACAACATCAATACTAACACCACTAGAAGAATTACCAAGCTCTAAGAATACAATTCAGCCTAAGATAATAAAGAAATTACCAAATAACCCGCTTACAGAACTGGCAGGAAGAACAACATATTCAAGAACTAACATGGTAAAATTCATAAAATCAAACCTATGGATCTTAATATTCCTGATTATATTAATAATAATTTATCTTGTCTTGCATCAAGAACGCCATAAGATACATAAGTTTTATAAATCAATGAAAAAATGAGAATAAGGAGGTGATATATGACAATAGAAATTCTAGACGGAAATCAAACAGCAGCATATGCAGCTAGATTAGCAAGAGTTCAATGTGTACCATGCTTTCCTATAACGCCACAATTTAAGTACAGACTTTGTGCTTAATGTGGAGACTGAGATAATTGAAACAATAGCAAAATGGAAAGCAGACGGTGAATTTAATCCGGAATTCAACCAAGTAGAGTCGGAACATTCAGTTATGTCAGCAGCATTAGGGTCTGCGTTAACAGGAGCAAGAACATTCACAGCAACATCATCGCAGGGGTTATTATACATGCATGAAGTTCTTCCAAATGTTTCTGGAATGAGACTGCCTGTTGTAATGGTAAATGTCTCAAGGGCATTATCAGCTCCTATATCTTTATGGTGCGATCATAATGATGTTTTAGCAATGAGGGATTCAGGATGGATAACCTTTATCTGTGAATCAAACCAGGAAGTCTTAGATACAATTATAATGTCTTATAAGATAGCTGAAAAAATACTTCTGCCAGTTATAGTTAATATGGATGGTTTTATTCAATCATTTACAAGAACAGAAGTTGATATACCAAAACAAGGCTTAGTGGATAAATTCCTGCCAAAATCAAATCTGCCTTTTGCAATTGATATTAACAAACCAAGATCATACGGAATACCTGCAATGGATGATTATATGTTCTTCAGATCACAACACCATAAAGCAATGCTTGATTCTTTGAAGATAATAGAGAAAACACAAAAGGAATATCAAAAACTGACAAAAAGAAGATATGACCTTATTGAATCATATAAGTTAGAAAATGCAAAAGTAGCAATAGTAATGATGGGTGCAAACTCAACAATAGGAAAAGCAGCAATAGAAAACTTAAGAAAAAAAGGAATAAAGGCAGGATTATTAAGAATAAGGTTATTAAGGCCTTTCCCAGAAAAACAAATTATTAATTCATTGAAGAATATAAAGAAAGTAATAGTTCTCGACCAAAATATTTCACCAGGCTCATCAGGAATATTATATCCGGAAGTAAGATCAATATTAAAGAATAAATTAGTCTCAAATTACATAATTGGATTGGGCGGAAAGCCAGTTAGCCAAAAAGAGCTTGAAAATATTGTTTTAGAAATATTAAAATCAGATAAAGAAGAAAGAAAATGGTTAATGTGATAAATACAATAAAAGACATACCAAAAGAGGAATTATTAACAGGGGGTACATTTAGCTGTTCTGGCTGTGCCGCAATATATTCGATAAGGTTATTGTTAAAAGCATTAGGCAAGAATACTATCTTAATTAATGCAGCAGGTTGTATGACATTAACAGCAACCTATCCATTTACACCATATCATTTAAATTGGGTTTTCAATGCAATAGAAAATGCAGCATCAACAGCTTCAGGAATCTTAATGGGATTAAAAGCGCAGAATAAAGATAAGGATATTAACATTGTATGCCATGTTGGTGATGGAGCAACAGCAGATATAGGATTGCAAAGCCTAAGCGGAGTATTTGACAGGAAAGAAAATATAATATATATTACTTATGATAATGAGAATTTTGCAAATACAGGCTATCAAAGAACCTCTGAAACACCATATGGGGCAAGGACAAAAACAACAGAAATCGGAAAAATAAATCAGATTGGCAATACATTATTTAGAAAATCTCTTGTAAAGATAGCAGCAGCGCATAATATCCCATATATTGCTACAGCATGCACATCGTATCCAATGGATCTAATCAAGAAGGTGCAGAAAGCATCCAAAATAAATGGCCCGAAATTTATACATATCTTAACTCCATGCATGCCTGGCTGGCTGATAAAAGACGATGAAGGTCCTGAAATAGGAAAACTTGCAGTTGAAACAGGAGCATGGCCTTTATACGAGATTGAAAACGGCAAATTCTTGTTAAATCATAATCCGGAAAAATTAAAGCCGGTATCAGAATATCTCCAAAAACAAGGAAGGTTTAAGCATTTAAAAGAAAAAGATATTAATTACATACAATCCATAGTTAATAAACAATGGGAATCCTTGTTAAAAGGAAACTATTGGGACATGATTGAATATTAGGAGGTGAAAACATGTGCAATTGGTGCGGTTGTAGCTCAAAGAAAAAAGTAAAAAAGAAGAAAAAGAGATAAAATTATAAATCAACTGTAATTATAATTTCAATCATTTATCTTAAACAGATTTAAAGTATTTTTTAATCTCTTCCCTTGTTGTATGCCATATGCCATTTATCTTTGTTGCGCTTATATTCCCCCTTCTTGCTAGAAGGCTTAAATATTCTTGTGAATGGGGTATTTCTTTAGCTAATTGGCTTAAAGGCAATAATTCAGTTTTGTTAGTTGTTGGCGTTAATGCATTAAGATACAGCATGAAGGAAGAATCAATAGCCTGCGCAATAAAATTAATAAAATCTTTTATGTTGCCAAAATGAGCTTTCTCTAAAGTGTCAAAATATTTTTTTCTATCTTTATTTTTTATAATTATTGGAGGATATCCTCTTTTCATTAAAATTAGGTTAGTTAACAATCTTGCAGTTCTTCCATTTCCATCAACAAACGGGTGAATTTTAACAAGTTCATGGTGTATAACAGCTGCTAATTCAATAATATTATAATATTGTGGGTTACGATTCATTATATAAACTAAATTTTGCATTTCAGTATGTACTTTATAGGGGGGTGTTGTTTTTAATTTGCTTCCTAAAATTCTATTTTGGCTTGTCTTATATCTCCCTGCCCAGTAATCAGATATGCCTTTAAGTGTAATTCTATGCATGGAAATTATATCAGCTTCGTTTATTTTTTTATCTTTTTGCTTTACAAATTCGCCTATCCATTCTATCGCCTTTCTTTGGTTTATAACATCCAAGTGCTCCCCCATACTTTTTCCTCCAATAGTAATCCCCTCTTCTAAAATCAATCTTGTTTCATTCAAAGATAGGGTATTTCCTTCTATAGATGTAGAGTTATAGATATATTCAACATTAATTTGTTCTCTAATTTTATCCAATTGAAATTTATTCAATGGTCTAAGCGAATCTAATTTTCTTTTCTTCTCCAAAATCCTTTCATATAAAACTTTTGAAATAATCATATATTTTACATAAAATCTAGAGTTTTTAAATGTATCGGTTTAACCTATTTTAAGCCGATACCGATATTGACATCTTTCTTATCGAACATTCTTTAAAGTTAATTTTATATCTTTTTTAGGGTTATCAGAGATATCTCCGTGTCCTGGAAGAATTTTTTTAATCTTTAATTTTAATAATTTCTTTAAAGATTCTATATACATCTTCTTAGAACCAGAAGGAGTTATTAATGCAGGAGTTCCATGTGCAAATACAGTATCGCCTGAAAATAAAAACCTGTCTTTTTCTTCATAAAAACAGCAGCTTCCGATGCTGTGTCCAGGTGTATATATTAATCTTAACTTATGCCTTCCTAAATCTATAATGCTATTCTCTTCAAGTTTTAAATCAATTTTATTCTTTATTCCTAACAACTGTAATAACCTCTTAGAAAACTCAATTCTTCTTGCAGTGACCTTATGTGCAGCTATCAAGGCATTCTTGAATTTTATATTGCATGAAACATGATCTATATGCTCATGCGTATTTAATATTAGTTTTACGTCGTCAACATTAATCCCGATCTTTTCCAGCTCAGATTTTAGATTATTGAAATTGGTTACCATTCCGGGATCTATTATCGCAATAATGTCATCTTTAATTATATAGCTATGAGATCCAAAATTTTTTGTAGATATATGGAATATCCTCTTGCATAGCCTGTTTATCATAATTATAATATTCTAAAGGCATATAAATAGGTTTTTATTTAAAATTATAAGGGCCCATGGTATAATTTGGATAGCATAGATGGCTACGGTTTTTAAGTGGAAACCATCAGATCCCGGTTCAAATCCGGGTGGGCTCATTATATATATGGGTTATACATATCGCGAAAAAAGTGTACGCTAATTATAGAGCTATGTTTATATACCTGTAAATAATCCATAGATATACAATGCCAATACTTATTTACTTCAATAAGATATTTACTTTCGATTTTTTCTATCACTTAAAATAGACATATATTAAGTTAAGGGTCTCTTTATTCAAATTTTTGTATGTTGTTTTTCGCTTAAAACCTAAGATTTATATATCAAAAAGACTCATTTTATAACATGAGAATATTAAATATATTGCTAATATCTTTAATTTTAATAGTTCCAACAACTTTTGCTATTACAGATACATTAAGTGACAACCAAAGAAAATATCCTTATACAATTGGTGGAGTAAGTTATAGTGTACAATTCTTATATGCTTCTTCAGGAGGTCCAGATACATGTGGTTTTTGGGTAACTTTGGGAGATACAGATTATACATATGGACAAAAAGAGAGGGTTAAACCTAATGGTCAAGCAATAAACGTTGGTGAGACTTATCAATTAACAACTTTTCCTTTAGCTTTAACTTTAAATTCATGCGGCACTCAAGCAAGTTTTAGTTTAGTTAGTGGAGGTAGTTCTGGTGGAGGATGTGTAAGCAATTATGTTCAGAAATGTTATAATAATGCATTTTATTACTACGATTCTTGTGGTAATCGGCAAGGTTTAGTTACAGATTGTGCTTCTTTAGGAAGTATTTGTACAACAGGCGAAATTGATTGGAAATGTAAGGCTAAATGTATTCTAACAACACAAAAAACTTGTGTCGGAAATAATGTTTATTATTTAGACTCTTGTGGTCAACCAATAGAAGAAGCAGAAAGATGTCCTCTTGAATATACTTGTAGTGTTGGAAAATGTATAAAAGAAACTAATGATATTGTAAAGGACGTTGCTTTAATAGGGGTTTCTAGTGGAATCAGTTCAACATCTACAAAGACCAGCCAAGAGTTAGGATATGAACTAGAAGAAAAAACAGCAGAATATTTAGCAAGACAAGTTGATAGAACAATATTAAATGTTGATGAAGCAGGACAATTTGCAGACGATTTTTTAAAAAAGGGTTATAGTTCAAAAAATGTTTTAATTAGTGGTGGTAGTAAAGGTTCAAAATATGCTCCAAGAGAATTCGCAAGGAGATTTGTTCCAGATCTTCAACATACTCCTGATTTTATTCAAATAAATGGAAAAGAAATTACAATTATAGATTCAAAGTTATCTGGAAGTCATTCAACAGAACAAATTAAAGCCTTTGATAATTTAGCTCAAAAGATGGAAAAAATTGGTTTTAAAGTTAATAAAGTTATTTCTTGTAACGGCATTTGTAAAGAAATTCCTCTTAAATGGAAAGGTAAGGCTTCAAAAATTAAATTATCACCAACCATTGGTGGAGAAGGTTATATCAGTAGAGGGGTTGGTTTTGTCGGAATAATAAAATTAATTGACGATTTATTAGTCAAACCTATTCAAATTGATAATTGTATTAATAAAAAAGGAGGATATCCTCCATTAATTGATGAAATAAAAATAAATTCACAAAATGAGAGAATAGACTTATGTAATGAAATCATAGATAATTATCATAGTACGATTGATTCACAAAATAATATAAATTTTATAATAGAAAGAGAATTAGTTAATAATACCGAACAACATAGATTTGATTTGTGTATTTTGTTTTATACAGATCCAGCTTATAACTTACAGAATACTGCAGGAAATACAATAGACGGTTCTCTTGAAAGAATTGTATCTGAAAATGCCAACGTAAGATGTAAAGATCTAGAAAAAATAAAAAAATCTCAAGATAAAGAAAAAAGAAGATTAGAAACAAATATAATCTATAGAACATTTCATAATTTAGTTAAATTTTTTACTGGATAAGATATGGGTTTAATAATTATTACATTTATTTTATGGACAATTGGAGTAACTTTACTTTGTTTTTTTATTAATGTGGTTAGTCTTTTTATAGATTATACTATTTAAATCATTTATTTTAATATATCTTTTTTATATTAAAATACTTGCCCGAATCTAAATGCAAAATATAGCAGGACTATTAACCCAATCAATTTTAACATTCTTTCAATATTCATTATTCTTTCCTCCTTAATGTTTTATTTCTTATGACTAAACGCAATTCTATTTCATAGTCTTTACTTTAAATTGATTTTGAAGAATTCATTAATAATAATAGTTAAAGCTTAGACTCCAAGGTTGTTTAAAGTCTGCATTAGATTTCAAAAAGAGGTTTTCTTTTAAAAAATCTATATTTTGATAAGTTGAACTTATATATAAAGGTTTTTGTGGTAAAATTCACCCCTCAAAAGATTTAGATACAATAAAGTTATATCACTTATAATGGGGCAAACTTTATCCCTTATATCTATCCTTCCATCAGATAAACTTAAAAACATATAATTCTATTTACTAATCCGGGCCTATAGTATAACTGGATAGAATGGAAGGCTTCGGACCTTCAGATTCCGGTTCAAATCCGGATAGGCCCATTCAATACATTATGCAAAGAACATCATTAGCCAATGATATTACTTAACGTACCATTACATTTTAACAGAAAACATAAGATTTAAATACTATGTAATGGTAATAATATTATGAGAATAATTAAAAGAACAAAAGGAAAAAAAGAGTATTTCTATTTGCAGCATTCTTTTAGAAAAGGCAAAAAGATAGAAACTAAAGAGGTTTATTTAGGCAAGATTATACCAAAAAACATTGAATCTATAAAAGAAAGATTAAGGATAGAGCTAAAGAAAGAATTGTATAAAAAACTAGAAAAAATAAGGGTAAATTTTAAAGAAGAATGGAAAAAATACCCTCAAACAATAAAGCAAAAGGAAATAGAAGAGATAGCAATTGCTTTTACTTACAATACAAATGCAATAGAGGATTCAACAATAACATTAGAAGAAACAAGAGAAATTGTAGAAGATAAGATTTCACCCAATAAATCATTGAGAGATATTAAAGAGACAGAATACCATTATAAGATATTCTTAGATATGCTAAACAAAAAACAAGAAATATCCAATAATGTTATCTTGGAATGGCATAATCATATATTTAAGGAAACTAAACCAGATATAGCAGGCAAATACCGTGATTATCTTATAAGAGTTGGCGATCATCTTGCGCCAGATTGGCAGGATGTTAAGAAACTTATGAATGCTTTTATTAAGTTTTTAAACAAGGCTAAAATCAATCCCGTTGAATTGGCAGCTAGAGTTCATTATAAATTTGAAAAAATCCACCCTTTTGGAGATGGAAACGGCAGAATTGGAAGGTTAATAATGAATTACATTCTTTGGCATAATCAATACCCTATATTAATCATAGAATATAAAAAAAGAAGATATTATTACAAGGCACTGCAAAAAGATGAAGAAGGCTTTACAACCTATTTTTTGAGAAGATATTTAGCTGTGCATAAAAAGAGATACTTGTGATGGTTCAAACTCAACAGTTACCATTTCTTCATAATATCTTATCTTGTTCATTATTTAAATAGTTATTATTATAATGGGCTTTATTCGGTAAGTAAGGACTGCCAGAATAATCAGAAACTGTCTAAATGTTTAGCTTTTCAGGAAATTACAGTAAAATTATGTTTAGAAAAGCTTAAATAATGGTTAGTAATCATTATTATCATATACCCCCTATCTTTGCTTCGGCAAGGGTAGGATTTATATATGTCTTATTTCTTAATTAATATCAATGGAGGGGGTAGCAATTTTTATTGATGGATGAGAAAATAATTAAAAATTGTTTTGGATAAAATTAATCTTATACTAAAAATATAAAATCTACCCCGGTAATGTAAATCTTAATAGAAAAGTTTTATAAACTAAAAACAACCATTCTTTTTATGTCAAAACAGGAAGGAATCACCGTAAAAAAAGACCAGGACTTTTCAGAATGGTATACCCAAGTTATAATAAAAAGTGATTTGGCAGATTATAGCCCTGTTTCTGGCTGCATAATTTTCAAGCCATCATCTTATTCTTTATGGGAAAAGATAAAAGAAGTAGCAGATAAAAGATTTAAAAAACTAGGAATAAAAAATGTTTATTTTCCTTTGTTAATACCCGAATCCTTGCTAAAAAAAGAATCAACACATATTAAAGGATTTAGCCCGGAAGTAGCCTGGGTTACACATGCAGGAGATACAAAACTAGATGAAAGGTTAGCAATAAGGCCAACATCCGAAACAATAATGTATGAGGCATATGCAAGATGGGTAAGATCATGGAGAGATCTGCCATTAAGATTAAATCAGTGGAATTCAGTTATTAGGTTTGAATTTAAACACCCAGTACCATTTTTAAGAACAAGGGAATTTTTATGGAATGAAGGTCATACAGTATTCGCAACAAAGGAACAAGCAGAAAAGGAAAAAGATGAAATCATAAATATCTATAAAGAAATACTTGAAGATTATATGGCTCTGCCTTCTTTGCTGGGAAGAAAAACAAATATAGAAAAATTCGCAGGTGCAGAATATACAATCTCATTTGAACTATACCTGCCAAATGGAAAAGCAATACAAGGTCCGGATTTCCATCATGATTCTCAAATATTTTCAAAGGCATTTAGTATAAAATTCCTAGACAAAGACGGAAAAGAAAAATATCCTTATCAAAATACTTGGGCAATAACAACAAGGATGATTGGTGTAATGGTTGCTATTCACAGCGATGATAAAGGATTAGTAATACCTCCAAGATTAGCAGAAAATAAGATAGTAATCGTTCCAATTACAATAGATTCAAAAGAAAAGATACTAAAATTATCCAAGGAACTATCAAAGAAACTAGAGAAATTCAATCCAATCTTGGATGACAGGAAAGAATATACCCCTGGCTGGAAATTCAATGAGTGGGAGTTAAAAGGAATGCCGATAAGGATAGAAATAGGTCCAAGAGATTTAAAAGAAAAAGTTGTAACTATTTTAAGGAGGGATACATTAAAAAAAGAAAAAGTAAAATTAACAAATTTAGCTAAATACATTGAAAAAACACTGGAAGATATGCATAATAATTTATATAAAAAAGCAGAATCTCTTCTTAAGAACAATATAACAAATGTAGATAATATGAATAACTTCAAAAAAGCAATTGATAATAAAAAGATAGTATTTGCTCCATGGTGTGAGAATCAAAAATGCGAAGAATCTATAAAAGAAAAGACATCTGCTAAATCCCTGAATATTCCATTAAAACAGCCGAATCTAAAAGGAAAGAAATGCATAAACTGCAATAAAGAGGCCAAGTTAATGCTTTACTTTGGAAAATCATATTAGAAACTTTTATAAATTCTTTCAACTATATAATTTTGGGGGTGAATCATGGAAAAAAAGCAAATAGGAAAAATAACGCATTACTTTGATAAAATAAGTGTGGCTATAATAGAGCTAAAAGCTCCTTTAAAAGTGGGGGATACAATAACAATAGAAGGTCACGGAAATTCTTTTGATCAAAACATTACTTCAATGCAGATAGATAACAAGCCAATAAAAGAAGCAAAGAAAGGCCAGTCAATAGGATTAAAAGTAGCTCAGCCGGTAAAACAAAAAGATCTAGTGTTCAAATAAAGCTAAAATAAATTTCTTATTGGTTTTAATATCTTCATATACCACGGAGTATTCATTATCCCTATTGGATAAGCTCTCTTTTCTCTGTAATGCTTGC
>Ga0209541_10001502_pt1 | contig 46178 bp, 42 predicted proteins | sample RifCSPlowO2_01_FD_184027 | JGI IMG/M metagenome (GOLD analysis project Ga0209541, IMG submission 184027) | Groundwater microbial communities from Rifle, Colorado - Rifle CSP2_plank lowO2_0.1 (SPAdes) (version 2) | ecosystem: Environmental > Aquatic > Deep subsurface > Groundwater | place...
GAGCGGAAAACACATCAAAAAAGCCTCGGTCACATTTGACCAGCAAACCGGCGCTCCGCAAGTGGCGCTAAACTTTACCAATGAAGGCGGCAAAATTTTTGCCAAAGTCACGAAACGCAATGTCGGCAAACCTGTCGGAATATTTCTTGACCAGTTTATAGTGTCGGCACCGGTGGTTGAGCAGGAGATCACAGGCGGTCAGGCGGTGATTTCAGGCCAATTTAAGGTGGAGGATGCAAAGCAAATGGCGATAGCGATAAATTCGGGAGCACTTCCTTTGCCAATAAAGCTTGTTGAACAGCGAAATGTCGGGCCGTCACTTGGAGCAGTCGAAGTGAAGCGCAGTGTCACAGCAGGACTGATCGGACTTTCAATGGTGATGTTTTTTATGATTGCCTATTATGGTCGACTGGGAATTGCCGCATGCATCGCTCTTATTTTGTACGGACTCATAACTTTTGCCATATTCCGCGCCATCCCGATCGTGCTTACGCTTCCCGGCATCGCCGGATTCTTGCTTTCCATAGGTATGGCGGTTGATGCCAATATTCTCATTTTTGAGCGAATCAAAGATGAGAGGCGAGCCGGTAAAGCTTTTGAAACCGCGGTGAGACTTGGATTCGGCCGCGCGCTTGATGCAATAAAAGACGCCAATACCACTACCCTTTTGGTAGCTTTTATTTTGTTTAATCCGCTAAACTGGGAGTTTTTGCCGCAGTTTGGACTGGTTCGCGGTTTTGCACTAACTCTTGGAATCGGTGTTTTGACGAGTTTGTTTACGGGCATTTTTATCACACGAAGACTCATATTTATTTTTTACAAAAAAAACAATGATTGATTTTCTTAAATACACACGGATATATTTAACAATTTCACTTGTTGTCATTGCAGCAGGAATAGCCTCGATAATTTTGTGGCAGTTTGATTATTCGATCGATTTTGTCGGTGGCACCAGCCTCGAATATCAGGTCGATAAAAATCTTGACAGAAGTAGTATCACTAAACTTATAGAAAAGCAGGAGGTAAAAGTGCAGGAGATCATGACCGAGGGCAATAAAGTCAGTATTCGTACTAATGCAATTGATGAAAAAAAGGAAAAATCGCTTAGGGAATCGCTTGGTAAAGAACTGAAAACAAAGATCACGGTTTTGCGTACGGAAACTGTCGGGCCAACCATAGGCGCAGAAACTGTGCAAAAAACACTTATCGCCACAGGAATTGCGATCATCGGAATACTTGCCTATGTCGCTTATGCATTTAGAAAGTTCAATTTCGCACTCGCTGCGATAATCGCACTTGTTCATGACATCCTTGTCGTTGTCGGGTCATATTCACTTATATCGTATTTTTTTGGAGCAGAGCTTGATACTCTTTTTGTCACCGCACTTCTCACCACAATGTCATTTTCGGTGCACGACACAATCGTTGTTTTTGATCAAATCCGTGATTATGAACATCGCTATGGAAAAGGCAATATTTACGATTATGCCAATCGCGCGCTCACTGACACCATGGTGCGCTCGTTCAATAACTCAATGACAATAATTTTTATGTTACTGGCGCTCGTGCTTCTTGGCGGCACGACGATAAGATTTTTCGCCATAACATTACTTATCGGCACAATTACGGGTACTTATTCATCTCCTTTTGTCGCAACTCCGATTGCGGTGTGGTTGGAAAGTAGAAAGAAAAAATGAAAATTTATACCTATTCTCTCGGCCAGATGCAGGCGAACTGCTACATCATTGAAAAAGACGGCAAATGTTTAATCATCGATCCTGCCGATGAAGCGTCATTTATTTTTGAAAAAATTCAACAGAAAAATTTGAAAATTGTGGCTATGATCGCAACCCATGGACATTTTGATCACGTCATGGCTGCAGGTGAAATGCAGATTTCATATAAAAAAATTATCGGCAAAGATCTTCCTCTTTATATTCATCCGAAAGATCAATTTCTCCTAAAACGTATTGTGGAAACAGCAAGGCATTTTTTAAATTATGAACCTGCAGTGATACCGATCCAGCAAACAAAACATTTAAATCCGGGTGAATTTATCATTTCTCATTTCAAATTTCAAATTTTGTATACACCAGGACACACTCCTGGATCGTGTTGTTTGTATTTTAAAAATGAGAATGTCTTGTTTACAGGCGATACTTTATTCAAGTCGGGGATAGGGAGATATGATTTTTCTTATAGTGATAAAGATGAGTTAAAAAAATCATTAGAGAAAATTTTCAAGCTGCCTGAAGATACGGTTATTTATCCTGGGCATGGAAAGGAGAGTACGGTAGGTGAGGAGAAGGAAAGTGTGAAGTTGTATTTCACTATATAGTTATCATTCCAGATTTCTTCAGGGTGAATTTTTCGCTCGTAAACGAAAATTTATTCGATTCCAAGCAAAGTTGTAATGTTTATCTTATATAGTCGTTAGTGGCATGTTGCATGGAAGCTCACAAATTTTGATTACTTCGCTCTATAGGGATTTATATTCTTTTATCCTGTTGATTAAAACTTCCCGTTCATTTTTTAGCTTTCCTTCTTCAACCTCAGTAAAAATTGTGTTTAAAATTTTTCCGATTTCCGGACCGGGTTTTATTCCAAGCTCTTTCATGACATCGTGACCGTCGATTTTTAAATCATTGACTGAAAAAGGAATGATTTGTACTTCCTCGATGCGTTTTTTAAAAAGTTCGGTCCGCCATGAAGTTTCTTTGGCACCGGAGCCAAGCCGGTCGCCTGTGCGCAAAGCCAGCATGTCATCAATATTTTCTACACCAACATCGCGGATAAACCTGCGGATTGCTTTGTCTGTTTGCTTTTCGTTAACAGTGAACTGGTGATGGCGGACAAGAGTGACCAGTTTTTCTTTTTCTTTGTTTGAAAGCTTGAATCGACTGGCAATCTCTGTTGCCTGTTTTGTACCGACAACTTCGTGATTATAAAAAGTGATGATGCCGGTCTTCTCATCTTTTCTCACTGTTTTTGCTTTGCCAATGTCGTGAATGAGAGTCGCAAAACGAGTGATGACATCGGAAGACGGGCAATGACGAAGTGATTCCACAAGATGTGTGCCAACATCATATATATGATGTCGCTCGGGGCTTTTCTGGTCGATGCCAAAACAAACGTCAACTTCAGGAAGTATGTATTTTAGAAGTTGCGTGCTTCGCAAAAGTAGTATTCCATCAGCGGCATGCGGAGATGATAGGATTTTACAAAATTCATCTCGTATACGTTCACCTGAAATTTTTGTTATAAGTTCAGAATTTTTTTGTATTGAAGCAAGCGTTTTTTCTTCGATAATAAACCCAAGCTGAGTTGCCTGGCGGACAGCCCGCATAAGCCTTAGGGCATCTTCGGCAAAACGAACATCTGGATCACCAACAGCAATTATCTTTTTATTTTTTAAATCCTCCCATCCATTATACGGATCAATAGTGGAGACGGTGTACATTGGATTGTAGGCACTTGCATTTATAGTAAAATCACGCCTTGCTAAATCATCTTCAATATTATGTGTCCACATAATCTTGTCAGGATGTCTTACATTTGTGTAACCTGATTCTTTTCTAAAAGTCGTTACCTCAAAAATTAATTGTTTGCCTTCAGCATTTATCGGTATTCCAACAGTACCAAACTTGTTATTGTAAAAACTGTCAGGAAAGAGTTTTTGAATTTCTTCAGGTTTAGCACTTGTCGTAAAATCCCAGTCTTTGACATCGTGTCCTGTCAAAAGACCACGAACAGTTCCGCCAACAACATAAATTTTATATCCTGCCTTATCAAACTTTTGAAGAAAATCAGTGACATATTTTGGAAGTTCCATTATGAAGATATTATAGCGTAGAAATAAAAGTTTATTTTATAAACCCTTTCAAAATATCCAAATTCTTTTTATCCGGGCCTTTTTTGTCAAATCCCGGTGTTTCTATTATGAAAGAAAGATGTCTTGTTTTCGGATGATTTAAAAAATTTTTAAAAACGTCAATTGCAATATTGCCTTTTCCAATATTTTCATGTCTGTCTCTGAATGAGCCGGGAAGGTCGCGGCTGTCGTTCATGTGAACGAGTTCCAGTTTTTTAAGTCCGATAAGGCTATCAAATGTAGAAAGAAATTCTTCAAAATCTTTATGTGTGGTCAAATGGTAGCCTGCGGCATGAAGGTGACAAGTGTCAAGACAAACTCGCAGACGGTCATCATCCACACTATTTATTATCAGTGCAATCTCATTTAAGGTTTTACCAAGCTTATTCGTGCCCGCGTTTTCGATTATAAATAGAACATCTTTAGGAGAATTTTTTAAAATATTTTTTATATTATCAATAAGATCTGAATATGCCTCATCCTGAATGAGCGTATCTTTTTCCTTTTTTAATGATCCCAAATGGACAATGCTCCCACGGATCTGCATTTTTTCCGCTAGATTCAGCTCATTGATGAGATTTTTTACCGAAATTTTGCCGACACCGTTATCAAACCCGAGATTGATAAGATAGGAAGCGTGGAAATAAACAGGGTTAATTGTATATTCTTTTTTTGCCTTAACAAAAGTATCGATCTGTTTTTGTTCTGGATGTGCAAACTGCCATTGCCTTGGTGACGCGGAAAATATTTGTAAACAGTTGCCGCCGATTTTATTAATACTTTTAATTGCTTTTTCATATCCGCCCGCGATAGAAAGATGTGCGCCAAGCTTGTGCATGAAGATATTTTATCATTTTAGGTTTGTAAATCTCCCGCTCATAACCAAAAATTTAACTCGTTTCCAAGCAAAGATGTATATCTTATCCATTATAGTCGTTAGTGGCATGTTGCGTGGAAACTCGTAAATTTTGATTACTCGCTCAGATTATTACCACTTGACACTAATTAGCAGAGTTGATATATTATTGCTAATATGGAAGATTTGACACAGAGGCAGATAGATATTTTGACCTCAATTATCCGTGAATACACGGAAACAGGTGAGGCGGTCGGCTCGGAAATTATTGAAAAAAAGTACAAGCTAGGTGTGTCGCCGGCCACAATACGTAACGAGATGGTAGCTCTTTCACATAAAGGATATCTGCAAAAGACTCATTTTTCCTCTGGCCGTATGCCAAGTGCCAAAGGCTACAGGTTTTACATCAAAAACATCATGAAAGAGCGTGAGCTCTCAACTGTGGATGAAGTAGCCTTCAAACATAGTATCTGGGACGAGCGGGCAAAAGAGTATAAGATGCTGTCACAAGCGACCCGAATACTTGCCGAGAAGACCGGACTAATGTCTTTAGTCACAACCAACTCCGGTGATTTATATTATGCTGGCGTCGGCAACTTACTTATCATGGATGAGTTTTTAAATAAAGCTATAACTCAGACCGTATTTAACCGTATCGAAGAAATTGGCTTTTGGTCGGAAATACTTAAACAGGCATACGTAGTCAATGAAGACGTTTTATATATTTTAGGCCAGGAGGATTTTCGTGACCCGATGTTTGAAGTTTGTGCCAGTGTTTTTGGAGAATTCGAAACGCCAACAGTTAAAGGAATAATCGGAGTGATAGGGCCAAAACATATACCATACGATGACGTTGTCACAAAGGTGCGTTTTTTTTCAAAACTTATTGAAGATATAATGCGAAGTCAAAATGCATAAATTTGATTTACTGACATGAACAAACAAAACAAAAGTAAAGACGGCATGAAGCAAGCCCAGTCAATTAAAGATGAAAAAGTAGAAAGCGAGCTTATGCAGGTAAAAAAGGAAGCAGAAGATTTTAAAAATAAGTATTTGCGAGCTTTGGCAGATTATAAAAATCTTGAACACAGGTTTGATCAAGAACGCCAAAGATTGCAGTCGCAGATAAAAAAAGAGTGTGTGATAAAATTTTTGCATTTTCTTGACGGCCTGGATCAGGCTGAGGTTTTTAACAAAGATCCCGGTCTAAAGATGATTGCTAATAACTTTAAAAGTACGCTTAATGAACTGGGAGTCAAAGAAATCGAGCTCATTGGGCACGAATACGATCCGCATTTTGCAGAAGCAATCGAAGTCGTTGACGGGGAAAAAGACAACATGATAGTTGAAGTTTTACAAAAAGCTTATGAGTTAAATGGAGAAGTCATAAGACACGGGACTGTGAAAGTAAGTAAAGTAATTAAAAGTTAACAATTAGAATGTCATTCTGAACGAAGTGAAGAATTCAAAACTGGATCCTTCGTTTCACTCAGGATGACTATAAATAAAATAATATGACAAAAGAAGAAAAGATATTTGTTATAGATCAATTAAGAAAAGATAAAATTATTTACGCAACTGAATCTGTTGCGACATCTCTTGCGAGCATACTTGGTATCATCGCGAGCGATTTTTTTCCAGCAAGTATCAATCAAATAGTGTTATTCGGTTCGTTGACAATAGGTATTGGATATCCAATTTTTATGGGAATAGGAAATTATTACCGTCTGATAAAAATAAAGGAACTTGAAAAAGAACTTAATTTAGAAATTTAACATAACATTAATAATTAACATCTATATTTAAATATATGGCAAAAACAATTGGTATCGATCTAGGAACAACAAATTCGGCGGTTGCTGTCATGGAAGGCGGCAAACCAAAAATTATTTATTCTAAAGAAGGACGTAATGTCATTCCATCAGTCGTTGACCCAGTGAAGCGGATTGTGGGCGATGTCGCCAAACGTCAGATAGTGTTGAATCCGCATAGAACTTTGTATTCGATAAAGCGTCTTATGGGTCGAAGGTATAGCGATCCTTCAGTCAAACGTGATAAAGAATTTCTTCCTTACAAAATCAAGGAAGGAAAAGAAGGGCGCGTTGAGATTGAAGTTGAAGGCAAAATTTATACACCGCAGGAAATTTCCGCAATGGTTTTGACAAAAGTAAAGGAGGATGCAGAAAGTCATCTTGGTGAGAAAGTCGAAAAGGCAGTAATTACTGTTCCGGCATATTTTGACGATGCTCAACGTCAGGCCACAAAACAAGCAGGCGAGATCGCAGGACTCAAAGTCGAGCGTATTCTTAATGAGCCGACCGCGGCAGCGCTGGCTTACGGATTTGATAAAGCGCATGCTCACACAATCGTAGTCTACGATCTTGGTGGTGGTACATTTGACATCACTGTGCTTGAGCTTGGAGACGGAGTTTTTGAGGTGAAAGCAACGAACGGCGATACGCATCTCGGCGGCGATGATTTTGACAAAATACTCATCGATCATATTGCTGATGAATTTAAAAAAGACCAAGGAGTTGATTTACGAAAAGATACTCAAGCACTGCAAAGGTTAAAGGAAGCGGCAGAAAAAGCGAAGATTGAACTCTCATCTTCGACAGAGGCGGAAATTAATCTTCCGTACGTCACGGTCAAAGACAATCAGCCACTGCATTTAGTGCAAAAACTGACACGCGCTAAGTTTGAGTCTCTGGTTGATGAGCTGATTCAAAATTCGTTTCAGCCTGTTCGCGATGCACTAAAAGATGCCAAGGTTAAAGTCACAGACATAGAAGAGGTGATTCTCGTTGGTGGTATGACACGGGTGCCAAAGATTATCGAAGAAGTAAAGAAATTTTTTGGAAAAGATCCAAACCGTTCGGTAAACCCCGACGAAGTGGTGGCTATTGGTGCCGCGATTCAAGCCGGTATTTTATCCGGTGAAGCAAAAGATGTGGTACTTTTGGACGTTACTCCGCTTACACTTGGAGTTGAGACTCTGGGGGGAGTGACGACACCGCTTATCACCCGAAACACAACGGTACCGACTTCAAAATCCGAAGTTTTTTCAACCGCGGCCGATAGTCAAACGCAAGTACAGATACACGTTCTTCAAGGAGAGCGTCCGATGGCGGCAGACAATAAGTCGCTTGGGACATTCACACTTGAGGGAATACCTCCTGCGCCTCGAGGAGTACCGCAGATTGAGGTCACTTTTGATCTTGATGCAAATGGACTTCTCACAGTCACCGCCAAAGACAAAGCAACCGGTAAATCTCAAAGTATTACCATTTCCGGTTCAACAGGATTGAGTAAGGATGAGATAAATCGAATGAAGGAAGAAGCGGAAAAACACGCGGATGAAGACGTAAAGGTAAAAAACCGAATTGAGGCCAAAAATAAAGCAGAACATCTGGTTTATACCGCTGAAAAATCTATAAAAGATTTGGGCGATAAAGTAAAAGTCGAGCAAAAGAAAGAAGTTGAAGACAAGATTAAAGAAGTAAAAGACATGATGGCAAAAGAAGACATAGCCGCAGAAGAACTTGATAAGAAGGTAGGAGAGCTTTCAGAAGCTTTGCAAAAAATTGGCCAGGCAGCTTATCAAAGTCAGCAAGGTCAACCACAACAAGGAGCTCCATCGGAGGGAAAACCATCAGATGAGAAAAAAGATAATGGAGAAAAGAAAGACAAAAAGGATGTCGAAGAAGGCGAGGTTGTAGAATGATTTAAATGTCATTCCTGCGAAGGCAGGAATCTCTCATATAGTGAGATCCCCGCCTACGCGGGGATGACTTTTTTATTGAATTGAGTTATTAAAATATTCATGAAAGATTATTACGAAGTTCTTGGAGTGACAAAATCTGCCTCAGCAGCTGAGATCAAGTCAGCATACCGCAAACTTGCGCTCAAATGGCACCCTGATCGAAATAAAACTCCCGATGCCGAAGAAAAATTTAAGCAAATTAACCAAGCTTATCAGGTACTTTCTGACCCAAAGAAAAAAGAGCTTTACGACCAGGTTGGACATAGTGCCTATGCTCAAGGTGGTTATGGCGGTGGCGGTGGGGGTTATTCAGCACAGCAGGGACCGTTTCATTATTACACCAACATGGGTGGGCAAGGAGTCGAGTTTGACTTTGGCGGCATGGACCCTTTTGATATTTTTGAACAGTTTTTTGGATCGCGTTCGCCGTTTGGTGCGTCAGGCAGACGAACACGTCACAATCTTTACGAAATGCAGCTTTCATTTGATGAAGCAGTGCATGGCACAGAAAAAACTACAGTCATCAACGGAAAGCAGAAAAGTATCAAAGTTCCGGCAGGTGTGCATGACGGTTCGCGCATCCGTTTTAACGATTTTGATGTGGTAGTGCGAGTGAGACCGCATCCGGATTTTAAAAGAGAAGGTCAGGACATTTACTTTGAAAAAGAGATTTCGATTGCTCAAGCTGTTCTTGGAGATGTTATTGACGTCAAAACTATTGATGAGCCTGTGAAAGTACGTATAAGACCAGGTACACAAACAGGCACCGCTATCAGGCTACGTGGTCGCGGAGTGCCGTATCCAAACTCAAGCCAAAGCGGTGACCAGTATGTAGTTTTCAAAGTCAAAATTCCCGAACACTTAAGCGGTAAGGCTAAGGAACTTTTTGAAGAACTCAAAAACGAACTATGAATTTTTCTCCGAAAAAATATAAAAAAAGCTTCGACTACTCCTACACGATTGGTGTTTACGCAACGATAGAACTATTATTACACCAACCATCCCAAGTTGTTAAAATTTACATCCACCGGAAAGGAGATAAAAATAAAGGAGTTCTTAAGATTCAGTCACTTTGTAAAATCAATAATATTGAAATAGAACTAGCAGATTGTCTTATAGTAAAACTTTCTGAAAGTGAAAATTGTTATGCAATTGGATTTTTTAAAAAATATTCACAACCAATTTCAAAACATGATAATCATGTAGTTCTTGTCAGTCCATCAGACATGGGCAATGTCGGTACGATCATTCGTACAATGTTAGGCTATGATCATCTTGATTTGGCAATCATAAAACCTTCAGTAGATATTTTTGACCCGAAAGTCGTCCGCGCTTCACAAGGCGCGTTGTTTCAAATTCGCCATCAATATTTTGATTCATTTTCACAATATAAAAACTTTTTTTCAAGAAACTATTATCCCTTTATGCTTGAAGGCAAAATCATGGATGAATTTAATTTTCAAAAACCATATTCTTTGATATTCGGCAATGAAGGTGCGGGTTTAAGTCACGAATATCTTAAAATCGGCACCCCGGTAAAAATTACACAGTCTGATAAAATCGACAGCCTAAACTTATCAATTGCAGTTGGCATCGCTCTTTATGAAAATTTCAAGCCACATAGATAATCTTAAAAACTACAAAAAACTGCTTCAAGTCAAAAATAGTATAAAAAACTATTTTGATTCGCATGGTTATCTTGAACTTGATCTACCTGTCATGTCACCGGCTTTAATTCCAGAAAGTTATATAGAAATTTTTAAAACCCAGTTTAATTATTTTGACAAAAAGCAAGATCTTTATTTGACTTCGTCTCCGGAACTTTTCATGAAAAGACTTATTGCAAAAGGACTTGGAAATTGTTACTACCTTGGAAAGGCTTTTCGAAACAGCGAACCTCATTCTGAAAAACATTCGCCGGAATTCATAATTCTTGAATTTTATAAAGTGCCGGCAAGTTATCTTGACGTTGAGTCGGAAATGCTTGGGCTCCTACAATTTTTAGGTAAAAATTTACATAATAGTCAGACTTTTTCTTATCAAGGTCAGAAAGTTTCACTTGAAAAATTTGAAAGACTTTCAGTTGTGCAGGCATGTCAAAAATATGCAGATATCAATGAGAAGACTTTACTTGATGAGAAAGCTTTTATAAAAGCGGCAGAGGCAAAAGGTTATAACACAATCAATTCAACTTACGAAGATTTGTTTTCACAAATTTATACCCAGGAAATAGAATCAAAACTTGGGATGAACGGCTATCCAACGATTATTTATGATTATCCGATTGCTTTTGCCCCGCTCTGCAAACCAAACCCCGATGGTAAGACCGCCCAAAGATTTGAGCTTTATATTGCCGGCGTTGAACTTGGTAATTGTTATAACGAACTGACGGACTGGAAAATTCTGAAGGAGAGATTTAAAAGAGAAGAAAACTTAAGAAAACAAAAAAACATGATTCTGCATGAAATTGATTATGGATTTATTGAAGCCATGAAAAAAAAGATGCCACCATATTCGGGAATCGCCGTAGGTGTCGAAAGATTGGCGATGGTTTTTGCCGAAGTCCCGTCAATCGACAAACTACAGATGATCACGATTAAATAAGTCATTCTGGTAAGGAGCGAAGCGACGAATCCAGAATCTGATTCTGGACGTCCCGCCGATTCGGCGGGTTGCCAGAATGACCTAGATTATAGCTTACCCGTGAGGGAAAGCAAGTTTATGATAAAATATTAAACCAATGTCAACATACGCAGGAAATATAAAAAAAGGCGAGTTCATCATGTATCAGGGTGAGATCTGGCAGATACAGAAAACCGAATTTTATTCACCTGGCAAGGGGTCGGCTCTCATGCGCACCAAAATAAAAAACGTCAAAAGCGGCAAGAATATTGACTACACTTTTAAATCAAGCGAAAGTGTCGATACCGTGGAGGTAAATAGCGTTGAGATGCAATATTTATACAAAGACCAGGAATTTGTCTACTTCATGGACGAGAGGTCTTACAACCAATATCAAGTACCTTTAGCAGTAGTTGGCAGTGTGATTGAATATTTTAAGGAAGGTTTAAAAATGTTTGTGTATCTTTACAACGATGAACCGCTTAGTATTCGCGCACCGCTTTCTGTCACATTGAAAGTTGTGAGTACAGAGAGTGCGGTAAAAGGTGACACAGTGTCTGGCGCAAAAAAAGAAGCAGAACTTGAAACGGGTGTGAAAGTCATGGTGCCGCTTTTTATTAAAACCGGTGAAATGATATCGGTTAATCCTGAGACGGGGGAATATACTGGCCGTCAGTAGTTTTCGATCAAAGTCTCGTTCCAGATTCTGTCGCTCGACAGCCCCAAAAAATGTCGAAAATACCCACATTTGTTTGGGTCTCCCCGTCTCGCGACACCTGTTCCGTTATACTAAATTTCAAGTACAACATTTTATTTACATTTTTATGCTGACAGTTGGTGATTTATTAAAAAAAGAAAGAGAAAAACAGGGATATGCGCTTCGTGATATCGAACGCACCACAAAAATTCGGTCAAAGTACCTGTCGGCAGTTGAGGCCAATAACTGGAATATTTTTCCTTCGAAAACTTATACAACCGGCATCATAAGCACTTATGCAAAACATCTTAAAGTAGACCCCGCTAAGGCAATGGCTTACTTTCGGCGGGATTATGAAAAGAAAGAAGAGATCGGATTTAGGCATCGCATCCCATCGCTACATTTATTGCCGGAAACTCAAAAAATTATTGCAGTAGTTATCAGTTTGATCTGTCTTTTTTTCTTAAGCTATTTTGGATATCAGTTCTACATTTTCTTATCGCCACCGGATGTGACCATTATTGCTCCAGAAAAACGAGTTTTTCGCAATGTTGACAGAATACGGATTGTTGGTAAAACCGAAGATGATGCTGTCGTGACGATTTTTGATGAGAAAATTTTTCCAAATAACGAGGGAAGATTTTCTTATGAATTGCCTCTTAAAAAAGGGAAAAATCCAATTACGATTACGGTTGTGGGGGCAAATGGAAAAACAACGGTGGTGCGCGAAGAGTATATACTCGAATAGATTTCGTTCCAGATTCCGTCAAAGTCTCTTTCCTCCCGCCAAGGCGGGACTGTCGGGATCCCTTCCGACTTTGCCACCTGTTCCACATTAAAATTTACTTTGCAAATTTTGTGTTACATCGCTCGAATTATTTGTGAAATGTGAGTTTAATTAATTTAACTAAGACTTTTATACATTTCCTTAACTGTTTTTATTGTCTTTGATGAATAAATTTTTGTGAATTTTAGTCGTCTGGCTTCGTAGATGATTTTCTCAAGTCCGTACGACTCGCGTACCTCGCCAAGAAGTCCGACTTCGCCGGAAAAAATGGTTCGTGATGGTAGAACAATATTTTTGACGCTTGAAATGATCGAAGCGACGATCCCTAGATCGGCAGCAGTTGATTTGATATTGACGCCGCCTATGACATTAAGATAGATGTCATAAGTTCCAAGCGACAGATGAAGATGTTTTTGCAGAACTGCAAGAAGTAAAAGCACTTTATTATAATCTACTCCTTTAACCACTCGTCGTGGAACAGCAAGTATGGACGGCGCGGCAAGGGTCTGAATCTCAAAAAATAATGGCCGTTTACCTTCCATAACGCCAACCAGTGCTTTCCCCGGGACCTGACTTTGGATGTCGTTCTCAATAAAAACCAAAGGACTCGTGACCTCCACAAGTCCGCCTTCTCTCATTTCAAAAAGACCTATTTCATCGGTGCCGCCAAACCTGTTTTTCTGAGCACGTAAGATGCGGTAAGAGGAAATCCGGTCGCCTTCAAACTGTAAGACCGCGTCAACCATATGTTCAAGTGTTTTTGGACCGGCGATATCTCCTTCTTTAGTTATATGTCCTATTAAAATAAGGGGAATTTTGTGCTGTTTTGCGGCTTTGATAAGTATTGCCGATGCCTCACGAAGTTGTGAAATACTCCCTGGCGGGCTTGAGTTTGCTGCACTATAAACGGTTTGAATAGAATCAATGACCACGACATCAATTTTTTTTAATATGTCTCCCAAACCTTTGACAATTGCCTCAACTTGCAAAGTGTCGGAAAACATAAGTTTGGTTGTATCAACACCCAGTCGGTCGGCGCGATCCTTGACTTGCTCTGCCGCCTCTTCTCCCGAGATGTAAAGTGTTCTTAAATTTTTCAGTGACTGAAGTAGAAGTGTAGACTTACCAACTCCAGGTTCTCCGGAAAGAAAAACTACTTCTCCTTTTACAAAGCCTCCACCCAAGATGCGGTCAAGTTCGAATATTCCAGATTTTAAACGTTTGTTATCTAAAGTCTGAACAGTTGACAAAGATTTAACTTCAAAAGACTCTACTTTTTTTTTGTCTTTTCCACTACTTTCTCTCTGTTCAACAAACGTATTCCATTCCTCACAGCTTGGGCAACGACCCATCCATGAAGCCGAGCCTTCACCGCAGTTTGAACAGATAAAAAATGTCATAACAGTAAATTTCTAATTAATCTAATTTCTAAACAAATCCCAAACTAAGTGAAATATTTAGCCATTATTTAGGTTAATTAGGGTAATTAAAAATTAGAAATTTATATCACATTATAGACCATCTTACGTTGCTTTTCGGCTCTTTTCTGCTAGAATTACCGTATGGTAATTGTAAAAAGTGAGTTTGCATTGGCGCTAAATCAGGTTGCATCCGAGCGTGGCATCTCAGTTGAAGATGTCATCTCTTCAATGGAAGCCGCAATTCTTGCGGCATTCAAAAAAGAGCATCCTGACAGGGTGGGCGATGAAACTGCGGAAGAGGAAGTAATCAAAGTTAAGGTTAATTTGACCACAGGCGAAACTCATATATTGAAAGAAGGAAAAGATATCACCCCGCCCGGGTTTGGTCGCATCGCGGCACAAACAGCACGCCAAGTCATCATCCAAAAGATACGAGAGGCAGAGAAAAAAACCGTAATCTCACATTATAAAGATCAGGTTGGTACGACAGTCCGCGGACGAGTAATAAGACAAGAGGGAAGTGTAGTATATGTTGATATCGGTAAGACCGAGGCGCTTTTACTTCGTGAGGATCAGATGCGAAACGAGTCATATTCCGTAAATAATCGCTATTTATTTTTTCTTAAGGAAATTGGGGTCAACAAGATGGGTTACTCACGTATCATTGTATCTCGTACGGCGCCGGAGCTCATTTCTGAAATTTTCAAACGCGAAGTGCCTGAGATTGCCAACGGTACGGTTGAGGTAAGAAAAGTAGTCCGCGAGCCAGGCGAACGGGCCAAAATAGCCGTATACAGTAGTCAAAGCGGTGTTGATCCGGTCGGCGCCTGCGTCGGGCAAAAGGGCGTACGCGTGCAGACTGTGACCGAAGAATTAAGCGGACTTGAAAAAATCGACATCATCCAGTGGAATGAAAATCCCAAAATATTTATCACAAGTGCATTATCTCCTGCTAAAGTGACATCTGTCGAACTTGATGAAACCACAAAGAAAGCCAGAGTCACGGTCGATGAGTCACAAGCGCCTCTTGCCATCGGTAAGGGAGGCATAAATGTCAACTTGGCAGCAAGGCTTGCTGGATACGAAATCGATATCGTACAAGTCCAATCCGCTGAAGATGCTGCAGCTGAAAAAAAAGAAAAAGCTACTTTAACCAAAGAGGAGTCTGAAAAAAAATCAGAAACTCCTAAAGAATCTACAGACAATGAAGAAAAACTAAAAAATGCAACTCCTATTAAAGCTTCACTAAAAAAAGAAGAAAAAAAAGAGAAACCAAATAATAAGAAATCGGAAACCAAAGAGGAAAAAGTAGAGAAAAAGTAATTAATTTTTTTATTTTAAAGAATTCATGTTACGTCCACCTGTAGTCACTATACTTGGTCATGTCGACCATGGTAAAACAACGCTTCTCGATTATATCCGAAAAAGCTCAATTGCGTCAAAAGAGCATGGCGGTATCACCCAGCGCATTGGTGCCTATGAAATAAAAACCGGCATCAAGGGATATGACAATGACCGTATCACTTTTATAGATACTCCAGGGCATGAAGCTTTTTCTCAAATGAGAAGTCGCGGTGCAAGCGTTGCCGATATTGCGGTGCTTGTCATAGACGCCAAAGACTCGATAATGCCTCAGACCGTTGAGTCTATCTCACATGTTAAAGCTGCCAAAATACCTCTCATTGTCGTAATGAACAAAATCGACCTTCCTGATGCAAAACCGGACAAAGTTAAGCGAGATCTGCTTAAGTATGAAGTTATAACCGAAGAGCATGGCGGAGACGTAATCATATTGCCAATCTCTGCAAAAACAGGAAAAGGCGTGTCGGAACTTTTGGAGTCGATTCTTCTTATTGCTTCAGACAAAGGTTTAACATACAGTCCTGACAGTCCTATCAATGCATATATTATTGAAACAAATAAAGATAAAAGAGGCATCGTAGTAAGCGCCATAATCAAGGACGGGACGCTTAAGATTGGCGATGAAATACATTCGGGAGAACAAAAAGTCAAAGTGCGAGCGATGATAAGCGATACCGGAGCTTCGCTCAAAGAGGTTAGTCCATCAACACCTTTTCAAATATTAGGATTTAATGAACTACCTCAAGTAGGGGCTCAAATCACAAAAGAAAAGACAATTTTAGAAAAGCCTACGGAAAAAGTACCAGAAACAACAGTTGAAAAAACAGTGCTAGAAATGCTGCAGGCAAAAGAAGAGGAGAAAAAACTTTCACTTATTATCAAAGCCGATTCACAAGGTTCGCTTGAGGCAATCACACAGGCACTTGCACAAAATGAAAACATCGAACTCATACTTAGCGCGGTGGGTTCGATTCACCGTTCGGATATTTTCCTTGCAAAAACGACAAAATCAATTGTCATAGGCTTTTCGGTACCGGTTGATAATGAAGTCAAGCAACTTGCAAAGCAAGAGAAGGTGCTTATCAAGACTTATTCAATCATTTATGAGCTTCTAGAGGAGCTTGGCGAAGTATCTGATCTTATGCACGAGAAGGAAGAACGTGATAAAAATCTTAAAGCAGAAGCTAAAGTGCTGGCAACTTTCATAATCGAAAATGAAAAAGTCTTCGGCTGCCGCGTGACCAAGGGAAAAGTAAATATCGGAGATAAGGTTGAGTTATATAGAACTAACAAAAAAATCGAAAAATCAAAGCTCGTTTCGCTTAAAGTGCGTGCAAAATCGGTAACTGAAGTAAAAAAAGATCAAGAATGTGGTATGCAGTTTGCTCCAGAGCTTGACATAAAGGTAGGGGATATGGTAAAATTTATCCTATAATATTTTCTATTAATCATGAATCCCCAGATGAATCAAAATTACGATCGAGAACTTGAACAGATCCGAGAACTCATCACCAAAAATGACTCGGGGGTTATTGTGTTGCCAAGCAAAGCTACCCCGGATGCGATTGCTGCCGGAACCAGTTTGTATCTTGCTTTAACAAAACTTGGTAAAAATGTAGCTCTTGCAGCAATGCCTATCCCTACATCAGATTTAGCGGCTGCCGACAAAATTCAGACAAAACTTGTTACTGGCGGTGATAATCTGGTTATATCCTTCCCGTATCGGGATGGCGCTATCGACAAAATTGACTACCTGCCTGACTTAGAAAATGGTCGCTTTCAAGTTATTATTGTTCCTCGTCAAGGACAGGCAAAACTTCAGTCTAATGATGTTGAATTCAATTACTCTGGAGGAAAGATAGATTTTATCATTACCGTCGATGCTCCTAACTTGAACGCTCTTGGTGAGATTTATCAAAAAAACCAGAGCATGTTTCAATCAAAAAATGTCATTAATATTGATAGACATTTGATCAATAACAACTACGGCATCATAAACTTAGTTATCAAAAATGCATCCTCAACATCGGAGCTAATATATAAGGTTATTTCAGCTCTTAAGATTGACATAGATAAGGATATGGCAACAAATCTTTATAGCGGTATTGTCACTGCGACAAATAATTTTTCTTCATACTCTGTTAATGCAGACACATTTGAAGCAGTTGCCGGACTCATGCGCGCTGGTGCAGTCAAAAAGCCGATGAGACCGATGGTTGCGCCCTTTTCCCAGCAATCTCCATACATGATGCGACCTCAGATGCAAAATCCTCAAGCATTCATGAATCCATTTCAAAATCAAAATGGAGGGGGTATTCCGATCCAGCAACCGATGCGACCGGCCCGTGGCGAACAGCAATCAAAAGCGATAGAAGATGTCGAAAAAGCCCCAACCGACAATGAGGGCAATGGTAATAATACTACAGCTGACGACAACGAAGAAAACTGGCTTAAGCCAAAAGTTTTCTCTGAAAGCGGCGGCTTGGTGTAAAAAATAGTATAATCTTAAGACAATGGATATTTTGCCATATGTCTTTACTGCGATCGCACTTGTAATTGTACTTTTTCTTATTCGTTCGTGGCTGCAGTCTATTGAAAAAAAATCAAATGTTTCTGAGGAGCTTGTTGAGTGGCTCAAAGATATTGGTGCTCGGGTAGATAAACAGACCCAAACCATGGATCACAGACTCACTCAAAACATTGATATGTTTAACAAACGACTCGATAAAGCAGCACAAGTAATTGGCGATGTGCAAAAAAGTATCGGTGAGTTTTCAGAAATTGGTCGGTCGATGCAACAACTTCAGGAGTTTTTACAATCACCAAAGCTTCGTGGAAATATCGGTGAACAAGTTCTTAAAGAATTACTAGCTCAATCGCTTCCGACAGATACTTATTCACTGCAATATGGTTTTAAAAACGGCGAAAAGGTCGATGCGGTAATCAAAACTTCGCATGGACTTATACCCATAGATTCCAAGTTTCCGATCAGTAATTTTAAAAAAATGATTGAAGAGAAAAATGAGGAACTCCGAAAACAGATTAAAAAAGAGTTTGTGGATGATGTTAAAAAGCATATTAAAGGTATTTCAGGCAAGTACATTCTTGTTTCCGAAGGAACCATTGATTATGCTCTCATGTATATCCCCTCAGAAAGCGTTTATTACGAAATCATAAACAACGGTGAACTATACGATTTTGCCGCCAAAATGAGTATTGTGCCGGTATCGCCGATGAGTTTTTATGCATATCTGAAAGTGATTCTTATCTCATTTGAAGGGCAGCGAATCCAAAAACAGGCAAAAGAAATTTTATCTCTCCTTCAGTCTATGCAGAAAGATTATGAAAAGGCCGACGAGTCGATGTCAATTCTTCAAAAACATATTGCCAATGCCTATAATCAAACGTCACAGGTCTCAAAAAATTTAATAAATCTTGGGCAAAAAATTCACTCGACTTCAACGTTATCTTTACCGAAGACGCAGGAAAAACTGGTAGAATGAGTCACTGTAATAATTTAATGTCATCCCGAACTTGTTTCGGGATCCCTTATGAAATATCAAGGATTTATTTACATCTTGACTAATCCTAACAACACAACTTTTTATATAGGTGTAACTGAAAATTTATTAAAAAGAACATTTGAGCATAAGAGTAAGAATATTGAAGGATTTTTTTAAAAATACAACCTTACAAAATTGGTATATTATGAATATTTTGAAAGTATCACTCAAGCAATTAAAAGAGAAAAACAACTTAAAAATTGGCACAGAGAGTGGAAAGTAAATCTTATAAGAAAAAAGAATCCCACCTTTAAAGATTTCTATCGAGATATAGTAGATGCCGAAACGAGCCTGCCCTGAAGAGATCCTGAAACAAGTTCAGGATGACGCTTTCAGGGTTCGTCATGACGAATGCAAATTATGAAAATAACATTTAAACACGAAATTAGAGAAAAGAAAATATCTCCAAAGCAAATTCTAGATATTCTTCTAAAAAACAGAGGAATAAAAGATCTATCGGAGTTTTTGAAACCATCTTCTCCACTCAAATTTTCTCTTAAAGATTTTGGATATAAGAAAAAGCAAATTGATGACGTGATGTCGCTTCTAAAAAAAATCAAGGAGAGTGGGCGTACTATTGTGGTTTACACCGATTATGATGCCGACGGTATCACTGGCGGTGCAATCCTGTGGGAAACCTTGCACTTTTTAGGTTTCAAAGCCATGCCCTACGTTCCACATAGGCAGAAAGAGGGATACGGGTTTTCAATAATCGGCATTGATAATGTCAAAAAAAAGTACGATCCGGCACTTATTATCAGTGTGGATCACGGCATTACCGCGGTAAAACAGATTGTCTACGCTAAAAAGATCGGTATTCCGGTTATCATTACTGATCATCATCAAATGCTGGAAAAGATTCCTAAAGCTGCCGCAAGCATTTTCCATATTCCCAAGCTTTCCGGGTCGGGTGTCGCCTATTTTTTTGCGAAAGAAATTTTGAGTAATTTCAAATCTTCAATTACGAATTACGAATTATTAAAAAACAGCTTTGAAACAGATTATCTTGCGCTTGCCTCAATCGGCACAGTTGCCGACCTTGTACCACTAGTTGACGTTTCGCGAAGTGTAGTTTCACATGGCCTTGCGGCATTTCCAAAAGTCAAACGCTATGGAATACTCCACATCATGAAAGAGGCGGGAATTGCGGGCAGGCCGATTTCTCCATATGAGATCGGGTTTATCATTGCGCCACGCATCAATGCCGTGGGTCGGCTTGAACATGCCATTGACGCTTTGCGATTGCTTTGTACCACCGATGAAAAGCGCGCATATACGCTGGCATCAAAGGTAGGTCAGAAAAATGTTGAGCGTCAGGATCTGGTGAAACAAAGTGTCGAGGAGGCGCTTGTCGAGATAGTAAAACTTGAAAAAAAGGGTTTACCAAAACTCATTATTCTTCACTCAAAAAAATGGCACGAGGGCATAATCGGGCTTATTGCCTCAAGAATACTTGAAACTTATTATCGTCCTGTCATCGTCATGACCGAAGGCGATGGACAACTTAAAGCATCAGCTCGTTCAATTGCCACGTTTCATATTACTAAGTTTTTTGAGTCAATGAAGGACAGCTTCATAAATTACGGCGGACACGCCCAAGCCGCTGGGTTTACGATGCTGCGTACAAAACTTGAAAGTTTTATGAAGACGGCAGTTAAAAAAGCGGATAAACTTATAAAAGACTCCGATTTAGAAAGAGTGGTCCAAGCCGATCTCAAAATTCCTCTTTCTGCGGCAACACTCTCCCTTAGCAAAGAACTTGATGTCTTACGACCTTATGGGATAGGGAATCCTCAACCGACGTTTGTCAGTGATGCTGAAATTGTTCATGCGCAGCTTCTTGGTAAAAATAAAAATCATTTAAAAATAACAGTAAAATCTGAGAGCATGATGTTTCCTGTCGAGATGATTGCGTGGGGAAAGGCGGATTTATTCACCTCGCTTTCGCGTGGTCAAAAAGCACAAGTCGTTTATACTCTTGATGTAAATAAGTGGAATGGTAGAGAGAAACTGCAGGGTAAGGTGGTAAGTTTGATTAGTGACTAAACAATAAAAATTGTGTATAATGTTTCAACTTAAGTTACTACCTATAAAATCTTATGAATATAAAAATCGTTGGCGGCATAGTTGTACTTGCACTTGTAATCGGCGGATTTTTTTATTATCGATCTACACAAAATCAGGATTCTGGAGTAAAGGTCGTTGAACCGTCAGATACGGAGTCTGAAGAACCAACTCCAACCGAAGAGGTAACAAAACGGGATGCTTACAAAATAGAGATTTTAAACGGCAGCGGTATTGAGGGTGAGGCAGGACGAACACAGGAGCTTCTGAAGTCTGCGGAATTTAATGTAATTGGCACCGATAATGCCAAAACTTATGATTATGAAGAGACAGTGATACAAGCCGGAGACGACGTGAGTGAGAAATGGCTTGATGAGCTAAAAAATGAACTTTCAAAAAAATATAAACTGCAATCAAGCGTTGATAAACTTGACACCGAGACCGATGCCCAAGTAGTTGTGATTGTTGGCAGTTTTGATAATGATGGAAAGAGCATGGTTAAGGAAGTAGAAGCGACTCCTACTCCAACTCCAGAAGAAGAGACTACAGATGAGACGGGAACACCAACGCCAACTGAAGAAGCGAGCGAAACTGAGACGCCGGCGCCAAGTCCTACTTAAAAGCACATATAATCGTGTCGTCAGATTTAAAAAACAAGAGTGCTCAATTTAGTTGAGCTTATGAAAAAAAGGAATTGCAACATCGCAGATTCCTCGGATAAAGCTGCTTCTACTGGCATTATCCTTAAAAGTTTCGAAACAAACATTTGTTAAATAAGTCATAAATTCTGGTGAATTATCTCCGATCATTTCAAGATGTGCGCTGAAATCTGGGGCGTGCATCACGTTTCCTTGTGCATCAACTTCAGGAATCATACATTCTTCGACTAGTTTACAATATGATTCAACATCATCATCACTAATGAATGTAGCCATCTCCTCTTTCTCGAGTTGTCTATCAAAGATGTCAAAACTGAGCGAAGCAGCTAGAGCATAGGCTGTCCAGTCTTTTTGATTTCTAGCAGTGCTTCTTATCAAACGATATAAGCTTCCATGTTTTGATCTCATAGTTTTCATAGTCGTTTTTAGATAATCTTCAAGATCCGAAGGAATAGAAGCAAGTTCGTCAACTTCAGCTACCGTTTTTTTATCAATGACAAATGATGGAAGTTCAGACATTTTAAAAAATATACTTACATTTTCTCAACAACTTGAATTCCCAGTAAATTGAGACCAGTTTTTATTACATTTGCAGTTGCTGCGGTGAGCGCAAGGCGAAAATCTTTCATATTATTTTCAGCTTTCAATATCGGATATTTTTGGTAAAAAAGATTGTACTTTTGACCGAGTTCGTAAAGATAAGTACATACGTAGTGCGGAGCATATTGTTGTGCCGAACTCATCAATACTTCGGGAAATTTTGCCAGCATGCGCATGATCGCAAGCTCATCAGTATTTAGAGGGATGTCATTCTGACCCCGATGTAACGTCGGGGGAAGAATCTCGTCTAAAGGATGACGAGACAATACCGACAAACAACGGACATAAGTATATTGCATGTAAGGACCGGAGTTACCCTGCATATTCAAGATTTCATCCCAATCAAAAACAACATCCAGATGAGAACTTCGTTTAAGATCGTTCCATTTCAAAGCACCGATTCCGACTGCTTCAGCCACATCTTCAGCCTCATGATTAGCTAGTAAATGATCAAAACGATTCTTCTTACTGTTTTCTTCCGAGCGACCTTTTGAATCATCGCGAGATAAAGAATAGGCTCTCTTCCTTGATTCCTCAAGTACTTCCTCAAGCCAAATTGTATTTCCTTTTCGAGTGGACATTTTTGTGTCCCTAAATCGATAAAGCCCATGCTTCACATGTATGCGTTGATCTTCTTTCACCCACCCGAGCATTTTTTCGGTTTCATAAAGCTGGCGAAAATAAAGCGACTGTTCGGCGCCAACTTCATTAATGATTTTCACGTCTTTCCCATATCTTGAATTTGTCAGACGAAATTTGTCGGTCGCAAGATCGCGAGTGGAGTAGAGTGTAGCGCCATCTTGTTTTATTATCATAAACGGCGGAAGTTTATCACCCGGAAACTGCACAATCTTGGCGCCTTTACTGTCTTTATACCATGCATATTTTTCAAGTTCTTCTAAAATCGGTTTCATTTTATTTTCAAAAAATGATTCCCCAAAGCCACAACCATTATTTTCTGTAAACTTCACTCCTAGTTTGCTATAGATTTTGTTAAATTCTTGAAATGACAAATCGATACATTTTTGCCATAATGCACGAATTTCTTTATCACCGTCTTCCAGTTTTTTGAAAATCTTGCGAGCTTCTTCTTCGAGTTCTGGTTTATTTTCCGCTCTTATATGAAAGATAACATATAAATTAACAAGTTCTTTGAGCGGGTTTTTTGACGTTTCAATATCTTCAAAACTATATTCGTTGAAATATTTTATTGCGTAAATTAGCTTGCCAAATTGCGTGCCCCAGTCGCCGATATGGCTGTCGCGAAATACCTGAAAGCCTATAAATTCAAGCAAATTGGCTATTGCATCACCGATGATCGTCGATCGCAGGTGTCCAATAGTAAAGGGCTTGGCGATATTTGGTGAGGAATACTCAACGATGACCTTTTTTTCCTTAAATTTATTTGAAGATCCATATTTGCCTTCGTTTTGAAGTATGGTTTGGAGTTCATTTTGGAGAGAGTTTTTTGAAAGAAAAAAATTTATAAACCCCGGGCGGATGATCTTCACGGAGCCAATGGGGTCTTTTATTTCAATATTCTGTGCGATTTTTTCGGCGATAGAAAAAGGATTTTTTTGCTCTTTTTTGCCAAGTTGCATGGCAATTGTCGTTGTATAATCTCCAAACTGCGCATTTGCCGTGCTCGTGATATTGCTATCTGCATCGGCAAACCCTGCATTTTTGACTGCATCTTTTAGTATTCGTGTAATCTGGTCTCTTATCATGGTCTCTATGATAACATATCGTGCTTATTTGCGCTATCTTGCAATCGGTGTTTTTGTGCGCTAGAATAATGAGACACTTATGAAAAGGAAATTATTATTGGTCATAATCCTTGTTGTCGGATTTCTGGGGTTTATCCTCATAAGGTTTTTTATTCAAGACCAACAGAATGCTGCAGGGCGTCTCAAAATCGATTCCTCGCCTGCTGCCCACGTTTTTGTCAATGATGTCGCGGTCGGCAAAACTCCATATGAAGATGCAAATCTCAAGGTAGGGCAGTACAAAGTCAAACTTATTCCGGAGGGAAAAGAAACCAAAACGGTAAGCTGGGAAGGAACGGTTGCGATATATAAGAGTACTTTAAGTTACATAAGTCGTGAACTTGGTACTTCGGAATTGACCTCAGCCGGCGAGATACTCACTGTTGTCAAAATGCAAGAAAAACCAAATGGAGCTACCGGGGCAGTAAAAATTGAGACCGATCCACCGGGGGCGATCGTGTACTTTGACAATGACGAAAAGGGAGTTTCTCCTCTTGAGCTTAAAGGAATACCATCCGGTGATCACGAGCTGTCAGTTTTTTTGCCAGGTTTTTTCAGAAGGATTGCAAAAATAAAAGTGGAAAAAGGATACGAACTTCAGGCAAAGTTTAAGTTGGCTCTTGATCAGTCGCACAAAACCCTTTCAGAGGAGCTGGAAAAACAAAAACAAAAAAAGGCAACCGAAGAAGCAAAAATAACTACCGCTCCTGAAGACGAGGCATCAGAGGAAGCATCAATAAGCGAAAGTACCAAAATAGAAATTCTTGACAACGATCTTGGCTATCTCAATGTCCGCTCCGAACCGTCTGTTTATGGAGATATCGTCACAAAAGTCAATCCAGGTGAAACATATGAATATTCAAAAGAAGAAAATGGTTGGTACTATATCACCCTTGATGATGGTTCAGTCGGTTGGGTATCGGGGGACTACGTGCAGGTTGTAGAAAATTAGAAATTTTAAATTATAAATTAGAAATTTTTATTTGTCCTTCCAAATAAATTTATTATAAAGAATATATGAGTAGGGAATGATGATAAAGGTGATAATAAGCGCTTTGTAGATATACCAAAACTCCCTCCCGAATATACTGCTTGCAAAACTTACTCCCAACGTTTGAATAAGAATCGATCCCGATGAGACAACATTGAATTTTAAAAAGCTCCATATGTAGTTGTTTTCGCTGTGTTTGATTTTTTTATGTGAAAAGCTCCAAAAATTATTTAGTAGAAAATTGGAGATGATTGCAACTTCGGTACTCACCATCGTGCCAAACCATACCGCAGAGTGAACAAGTTCAATAAAGATAAACGAAATGCCAAAATCAATTATAAAACCGGAAACGCCGACGATCACAAATTTTATAAAAGATGAGTACTTAAAAATATACCAGAGAGTCTGTAATGTGTATTGCCCGGAATTGATTTTTGAAACGCCTTCTTTTCTGTCGACAAAAACGACAGGGATTTCAGATACGCGCGCTCCCATTTTTAGTGCATTATCAAGCAGAGCAACCTGAAAGACATATCCCGTATAATTTTCCAGTTTTGGAAGTGATTCTTTTATAATCCAGGTCTTGATTGCGCGAAAGCCGTTAGTCCAGTCGGTGACTTTCAGATTCATAAATCCAAAACGTATAATCCAGTTGCCAACAACCGAAAAGAATTTGCGTTCTATGCCCCAATCTTTCGGGATCGTGCCGCCTGGGATATAGCGTGAACCGATGACAAAATCGGCGCCCTTTTCTATCTTATTTAAAAACTTTGGAATATCTTGCGGATTATGCGAAAGATCGGCGTCCATCTCAAAGACAATAAAAGGTTTCAATATTTCAATCGTATATTTAAATCCTTCAATATAAGCTTTGCCGAGTCCTTCTTTATTTGTTTTGAGAAGATGAAGATTTTTATTGTTTTTTGAGAGCTCACTCACAATATCATTAGTCTTGTCGGGCGAATCGCTGTCAACGACCACTACATGCATATCCCAGTTTTTTATGTCTTTCGTAACTTGAAATATTTTTTCAATGACGTTATTTATATTTTTTACTTCGTTGTACGTTGGCAGAATGATTACGGTTTTTCGCATTTTTCTTACATCTTATGAATGAATAATTTCTTTGAAATAGGTGATAGTCTTTTTAAGTCCTTCATCAAGTTGAACTTTCGGCTCCCAACCAAGTAACGTTTTTGCTTTTGTAATGTCTGGTTGTCTTCGGGCTGGATCATCGGACGGAAGCTCTTTGTAACTTTTTTTTGAGGTAGAACCAGAAAGTTTAATAATAAGATCAGCAATTTCGTTTACGGTCCGTTCATCCGTATTTCCCAGATTAATAACTTCGCTTTTCGTATTTTCTGCTTCCATAGCACGAATAATACCTTCAACCATATCTGACACGTAACAAAAAGAGCGCGTCTGGTTGCCTTCGCCCTGAATCGTAATCGGTTGGTTGCCGATCGCCTGATTGACGAAATTGGAAATCACGCGTCCGTCATTCTTTTCCATGCGCGGGCCGTAGGTATTGAAAATGCGAACAATGCGAGTATCAACATTGAACTTCGTTGCAAATGTATATACATATGCCTCGCCGCATCGTTTTGATTCGTCATAACAAGAACGGGCTCCAAATGAATTCACGTTACCCTTATAAGTCTCTTTTTGCGGATGTTCTAACGGATCTCCGTACACCTCAGAAGTTGAGGTAAATAAAAATTTTGCTCCAACTGCATAAGCAAGTTTTAACAAAAAATATGTTCCTAATGTATTTACGTGTATTGTTTCAATGGGATATTTTTGATAAGCAACAGGGCTTGCAGGTGATGCTAAATGGTAGATTTGATTGACGCTTCCAAGTTGGGGAACGATCTTCTGAAAATCAATAGTAATATCGTGTTTTATAAAGGTAAATCTGTCATTATCCAAAAGTTCTGAGATATTTTGTTTACTCCCCGTAAGAAGATTGTCAACACAGATAACCCGGTATCCCTTATCAAGTAAAGTTCTACAGAGGTGACTTCCGATAAATCCCGCACCTCCTGTTATTAATATATTCATAAAAAATACGAAATTCGAAAAAATTACCAAAGTCTTTATAAAGACTTTCTTCCAGTTGAGATATAAGTGAAACCAAGATTTTTTAGCATGTTTGGCTGATAGATATTTCTGCCGTCGATGATGAGAGGCACCTTGAGATGTGCTTTTACTTTTAACAAATCAGCCTGCATGAATTCGTTCCATTCGGTAAGCACACATAGAGCGTCGGCACCGTTTGCCGCCTCGTAAGGATCTCCCGCATAGTTAATTTGGTCTTTTAAAATACGTCTTACATTTTCCATCGCAGCCGGATCATAAGCCGTGATGTGATAGCCGTCCTGTAGAAGATTTTTTATGATATACAGTGATGGAGCAAAACGGATATCGTCGGTATTTGGCTTGAAACTCAAACCCCATATAGCAATATTTTTCCCGTTTACATTTTTTTTCACCTTTTCAATAAAGTTATTTTGCACTTCACGATTTATTTCTTCAACTGCATCAAGTAGCGATGTGTCCACTCCTATCTGTTGGCCGGTACTTATAAGCGCCATCACGTCTTTGGGAAAACAAGAACCGCCATAGCCAATACCTGCATCAAGAAAGCGAAGACCGATGCGTTTATCATAACCTACAGCGTCCATGATCATCTCAATGTTGCCTCCTGTTTTTTCGGCATATAGTGAGATGAGATTGGCAAAAGAAATCTTGGTTGCGAGCATGGCATTCGATGCGTATTTTATGATTTCGGCGGAAGCAAGATCGGTAATAACACGTTCGCCACCTAGAGGTTTATGCACTTCAAGAATTATTTCAATTGCTTTTTGTGAATGTGAGCCGATAACCACGCGATCAGGATTCAAAGTATCATATATACCGGTGCCTTCTCGTAAAAATTCGGGACAGGAGGCGACTGCTACTTCGGCATGTGCCGGCTTGACGGTATTTAGAATTTTTTCTACCTCCAAATTGGTGCCAACCGGAACCGTGCTTTTGCAGGAAACTACTGTAAATCCTTTTTTAAGATGTTTGCCAACCTTTTCGGTAACATGGAAAACCGTTGAAAGATCGGCTTCACCATTTTCTTTTGGGGGGGTGCCGACGGTTATAAAAACAATGTCCGATGTCGGTATGGCCCGATCATAATCAAGTGTAAAATGTAATCGGTTTGCGTGTAGGTTTTTTTGAAGAAGCTCTTTTAGACCCGGTTCATAGATAAGCGGATCTCCTTTTTTAAGCTTTTCTATTTTTTCCGGTGTTCGCCCGACTACCCAGACGTCACTGCCAAAATCTGCAAAAACGCAAGCTGTTACAAGACCTACATATCCATGACCGATGAAGGTTATCGTCATAAGCAATAATGATACTTAAATGAGGGGGAAATTACAAGATAAAACTTTGCTGAATCGGAAGTTTATGATTTACTATACGTCGTTTACGAAAAGCGACAAATGATGAGCTAAGTGGTGTTTTCCTATTTCAGGATGTTTATTTATTAATTCATCATGAATGTCTTGAAGTATATTCATCCGATTCTCATCATATGGCAAAAGCCAGTAACTCTCATCTTTTTTAACCGCATACCGAAGGAAGCGAATATCCTTTCCTTTATTTTTAGTTTGCATATTACATGACTTTGCAAATGATATTTTCAGTTTAATATGTTTCATAAAATTTAAGTTTATTTTTATCATTAATAAATAGTTGTTTTTGACTTCGGGCGATCTCGCGGCAGAGTGTTTCTTATGGTCTGCACGCCGTCCCACGGGTAGTGATCGATGTTTTCAATGAAGTAAAAGAGTTGAAGAGTTAAAATAAATTTTTTTTCTTTGATAAATAGCATATCTTTTTTAATTTAAAACAACTTCAGTATAAAGATCATCTTTCGGGTTCATGACAGAATCCTGAGAGAAATATGTAAGAACGGCTTTTTAGGTATGTATCTATTACATATTGAATAAAAGGCAATGGAGGTTATAATTAATCTAATTATTTAAAAAATATATGTCATTACATACATGCGATGCACTTGTTGTTTGCTGCATCGATTTTCGCTTCCAAAAATACATTCGCGACTGGACAGACAAAAATTTGATAGGAAAAACATTTGACCTTGTTGGGTATGCAGGCGCAACAAAGGATCTTGATGCGGTTATGAAACAGGTTGATATATCTGTCAATCTTCATCAGATCAAAAATATTGTATTGATTCATCACGAGGAATGCGGAGCGTATGGTGCGGAAAGTACACCGGAGCGACATACTCAGGATTTAAGAAAAGCAAAGCAAGAAATTAATGCCAAATATCCAGAAGTCAGAGTTGATATTTATTATCTTCATTTGGACGGTAGGTTTGAGCAGGTAAGTTAAAACTTCTAATTTTTATATGACATCTATTCAAGAACGATTCTTTAATGGACATGGTTTATATTTTCCGAGAAATGGGGAATACAGCTCAGTCGAAAATTTTTTTCTCGCTCGGGGTTGGAATGTAAATCGTGGTGATAATGGAATTCTAGTTCCTACGATACCGCAGTCAGTTTTTAATTGTGGTGACGAAAGATTTAAGGATGGTGAAGTGCCAGAAGATCATAGATATGGTCCAAGTTTTTTCGGAGGAGCTCTCGGTATCGCAGCTTTAAGAAGGGAGCCAACCTTGGATGGTGTAAGAAGGGCTGCTCTAGACATCAGCGCTTCAGGATACCGTGCCGGAATGCATGGTGATGAGGAACATGACGAGTTGGGATGTGGTTTTAATAGACTATTATTAAATGGACATTTTAATGGTGTTGTTGGCACACCGGCAATTAATTTAAAGACAGCGAGACATGTTTTAGAAGAGCATGGAGGATCATACGTAGATTTAAGAGGAAAACATACTGCAGTTGGACTTAATTTTAATTTTGTACTCGGAACTACAATTCTTCCCGACGGCAATGGTTTTGGTGTTGACGGCTGGTATCCTTTGACGCTTGCCGGCGTTGCACCGGACAGATTACTTGAACTCACGGCGGCAACAGTCGAAGCGTTAAAGCCGGATGCAAAAAATGTAACGATTTACACTTAACTTAACCGCGATAAACCTTCGTTAAAACTTTTCATTTTATAAAAATCATTCTTCTTACTTTTTATTTCAGAAAACTGGGGGCGGGGAGCTTTTCCGGTTTCATACTCTGCAAAAGAAATGGGTTTTATTAAATCTTCATTCAGCTTGAATTGTTTGGCTATCAATTTTCCTACCTCAAATGGCGAGAGAGATTCTGATCCGACAATGTGATATAACTCCGGTTTATAATTTATAATTAAATGTTTAAGAGCGACGGCAATGTCGTCGATAAAAGTCGGAGTGATAGAGGCGTCCTGCATCATTTTTAGTTCCCTCCCTTCATCGAGCAAATGTTTTAGTCGCATGACAAAGTCGGGTTTTTTGGAACTGGGGTTTCCATATGGATAGCTAATCCTTATGATCATTGCTTTGCCTTGGACTATTTTCTCGCCTTCATATTTTGTGAATCCGTAATAACCTATGGGATTTGGTACGCTGTCTTCAAAAAAAGGTGGATTTTTTCCGTCAAACACAAAATCTGTAGAAATGTAAATCATTTGTTTATTTCGATTTTGCACAGCTTCAAAAATATGTTTTGTGCCTTCAACATTGATTTGATAGGCAATATTTTTTTCTTTTTCAGCCCCGTCAACGTTCGTATATCCAGCAAGATGGAGAAGAATGTCAAAATCGAGTGAGTTGATCTTGCTTAAAACCTGATCACGGTTAGTAATATCAAAATCACTGTGTAAAAGCGGAATAAAATGAAAATTACTTTCAAGAAGCTTGACGATGCGCAACCCGATGAGGCCACTCGGGCCGGTCACTGCGATTTTAAGCATACTGTTTTTTATAATATTCCTGATACTGACCGGATTTAACATTTTTCCACCAGTCGGGGTTGTCTTTGTACCAATTAACAGTAAGCTCAAGGGCGTGGTCAAAATCGTATTGCGGCTCCCATCCTAAGCTTTCATGAATTTTACCCCAGTTTATCGCATAGCGTCTGTCGTGTCCGGGTCTATCTTTTACATACTCGATCATGTCTTCTTTTTTTTCCATTATGGTAAGAATTTTTTTGACAACTTCAAAATTTGAGATATCTTCCGTCAAACCTCCAATGAGATAAGTTTCGCCGATTTGACCGCGGTGAAGTATGAGATCAATCGCGCGACAGTGATCCTCTACATAAAGCCAGTCACGGACATATTTTCCGTCGCCGTAAACCGGTACTTTCTTTCCTTCCAAGATATTGGTGATCGCAAGCGCGATGAGTTTTTCCGGAAACTGAAACGGTCCAAAGTTATTTGAACAATTTGAAATTGTGATCGGTAATCCATACGTCGTGTGATATGCTCGCACCAAGTGATCGGCCGCCGCCTTTGTAGCCGAATACGGACTGCGCGGGTCATAAGGAGTTTTATCGTTAAATTTCGTTTCTGTGTCAAGATCAAGCGCGCCAAAAACTTCATCCGTTGAAATATGATGGAATCGTTCGATTTTGTTTTTAAGAGCAGACTCAAGCAAAATATATGTGCCTTCAATATTCGTTTTGATAAACGGAGCCGCGTCCTGAATTGACCTGTCAACATGACTTTCTGCAGCAAAATGCACTACGGTGTCGACATTTTTCATGACGGCGTCAACCTGTTTCCTGTCACAGATATCCCCTTTGACAAATGCGTAGTTGGGATTATCTTGAACTTCTTTCAAATTCTCTAAATTACCGGCATAAGTGAGTTTGTCAAAGTTAATAACCTCATCTTCATCGTGTTCCTCAATCCAATAGCGGATGAAGTTTGAACCTATAAATCCGGCGCCTCCTGTAACTAATAGTTTCATAATGTAATTCTATCATAGACGTCTTTTCTATGATCTATGGCAAGAATTGTAATGATTTTACTTGCGAAATTAACATGATAAATGATTCTATATGAAGCGACTCTGATTTTGTAATAATGTTTTAATCCTTTTAGAACTTTAGCGTTATAAGGGACAGGATCGTTCTTCAATTTTTCTATATGACCAAGACAAATAGAAAGAATGCCTTGGGGTAGTTTTTTAATATCTTTTTTTACACTTGGTTTACGTTCAACTAGAAAAATTTTCTTACTCATATAACTCATTAAATGGTTCGGATTTTTCGTTCTTTCTTTCTTCGACTATTTTTCTGTCGTGGTAATCTTCCACTGCATCAAGAAGCATATTAAATTCATCAATAGGCACTATCGCAGACTTCACTTTAGAGTTTATGATAAGATAGGTTGTTTCATTAGACAATGCTTTTGAGCCTTTTGTTTTTAAATCTTGGATAGAAATCGCGCGCATAGAGATTTGTGAACTGTTAACGATAATAAATTATATACTAAATTTAGTATCAAATCCAGTATGATTTTTGGTTTATTTTTAATTATAATATAAGCATGTTTGAAATCATTCAAAAAGCTGCACTGGCCGGCGGCGAAGTCCTTCTTAAATACTTTCGTCAAGAACGACTTGAGATTGTCAATAAAACCACGCATCAAAATATTGTGACGCTGGCCGATATCGAATCTCAAAAAGTTATTCATAAAACAGTCGTTTCAGAGCTCCATAGGATCGGAATCGAAGAAAACAAAATTGGTTTTATCGGCGAGGAAAAACTTCACACAAAAGGAAAGCATACATTTGTGATAGATCCGCTTGACGGAACGAGTAATTTTGCAACCGGAGTCGAAGATTTTTGTGTGCTTATCGGCTATTTACATAATGAAAATTTGCAAGCAGGCGTGATGTATTTTCCTACCTACAACAGGTTGTATGTGGCCGAAAAAGGAAAAGGAGCGTACGTCATCAAAAACGATGTAAAAACAAAGTTGCAGGCTTCTCATGGATTATTAAAAAATACTTTTCTGGTGTCGTCATTGTCATATTCTGATGAGATAAAACTGGGAGTTCCTGGCAAAGTCCTTGCCATTAAAAATCTGTTTCGAGGAGTGCGCATGTATGGTTGTGCCGGCACAGAAATTTATCTTATCGCAGAAAATATTGCCGGCGCGGCGCTACTTGCCGGATGTAGTATCTGGGATATTGCCCCGGGAAAACTGATTCTTGATGAGGCAGGGTTTGGAATGTATGATTTTTCAGGTCACGAGATTGTATTTGATTTAGAAAATCCGACAAAAAAATATCCGTTTATAGCGTGTGAACCTCAATATAAAGATGAGCTAGTGAAAGTTGTTTCGGCTTCTTGAATTTTTTTTAATTTAGGTTTATTTATCAAATTTTCCAAAATCTGCCAGCGCTTTTTCTTTGTCGCATGCGGTACATCATCCTCTAAAACTTTAGTCGCGGCGGTCATCGGTCTTTGTGAATACATGGAGATGTATGCTTTTTCGTAATCCACTCTTTTTGCAATATCAACAGTATTTATAAATTCTTCATCAGTTTCACCGCAAAATCCGACAATTATATCTGTAGTAAATTTTACATCTGGAACTTTCTTTTTAAGTTTATATAAAATATTTAGGTACTCTTCAGTGGTATACCAACGATTCATTCTTTTTAAAACATTATCATCTCCGGATTGAATCGGTAAGTGAATTGTTCTTGTGATGTTTGGATACTTTGCTATCACTTCAATAAGTTCATCCGAAAAATCCCAGGGATTTGAAGAATAAAAATCAATAGTTTCAAAATCCATGCGTGCCACATCTTCAAGTAAATAGGGGAATAATGTCGGTATGCGGTGACGACCCAGATGTTTTACATAAACCGGTTCTACCGCGTGACCGTTGTAGGTTAGTTTTGTACGAATTGATGATAATTGATTACTGATTTCAGATTTCTTATTTCTGATTTCAAAATAAGTTTTATTTATATCTCGCATGACCTGGATATTTTCTTTACCGACTATCAAATCCGCACCGTATGAATTTACATTTTGTCCCAAAAGCGTGACCTTTTTATAGCCTTTCGCCTTGAGATGCAAACATTCGTCAATAATGTCTTCATAAGGCCGACTTATCTCGCGTCCTCTTGTGAAAGGCACGATGCAAAAAGTACAGAAATTGTTGCAGCCATTTGAGATCGGCACCCAAGCATGTTCTCGATTTTGCCGCACCGGTTCATTGTCAAAACCCACTTCTTCAATCGGCATGAACTCATCAACTTCGGGCATGATTTCGCGAATGCGTTTTAGATATTTTCCTGAAGAGTCACGAAATGCTACTCCGACCATGCAGCCTGTGACGACTATTTTAAAAGACTCATTGTTTTTTAGTTTTTTTTCTTTTAGTTTCCCTAGGTTTTCAACAAGGCCAAATACTCGATGTTCGGCACTTTCTCGGACCATGCAGGTATTTATGATTACATAATTTGCATCAAGGTAATTTTTGGCAGGGGTCATCCCACGGTTTTGGAATGCCTGATCGACTCGTTCTGAATCGGCGACGTTTTGTTGACACCCGAATGTTTTTACAAAATATTTCATGTGTTTCATTTAAATGCTCGTAACCTAAAATTTGTTTGCTTCCAAGCAAAGTAGTCTTGTTAATATTATATAGTCGTGAGTGGCATGTTGCATGAAAGCTTCACAAATTTTGATTACTTCGCATTTAATATCAATTCAATAATTTTCTTTGCAATTTCTTTTTTTGATGTTTTATCGATTTTTTTAATCATCCCTTTTTTTGAAAAAATATACACCTCATTATCTTCAGTTGCGAATCCGACGTCATTTCGGCTTATATCATTAACGATTAAATAATCCACATCCGTATCTTTAAATTTTTTTCCTACAACTGTTTTTATTTTGTCCTTATCAATCCCATGAACTGCTTTAAAACCGATAAGTTTTATTTTCGAATTCCATTTTTTAATTTCGTTTATAATCTTTCTTGTCGGTTGCAATGTCAGTGAAATCGGTTTTACACTGTCTAGCTTATCTTCTATTTTTTTAGTAGTAAAGTCGGAAACTGCGGCAGCATGAAGAATTGTGTTATGACTCGGAACTTCATTTTGAAGAATTGTTTCCAAATCTTTTGCCGTCTGAAATGTCATTTGTTTAATTGGAAGATGAGTACCGATCGAAGATTCCGATCGAACAAGTAAAACCCTTGCTCCGTGACGATAACATTCCTCAGCAAGCGCAACTCCCATTTTCCCCGTACTTCGATTTGTTAAAACACGTGCAGAATCTATTGGTTCGATAGTGCCTCCGGAGGTAACAATAATTTTTTTGCCTTTTAACCTTTTTGAAATCTTTAAAATATTTTCAGCTTCTTTTGCAATATTTTCAACTTTTGGCAATCGTCCCAATCCTTCCGTCCCACATGCCAGGTCGCCACTTTCAGGATCCACAACATAGTATCCGTAAGACATGAGAGTTTTAATATTTTTTTGCGTTGCCGGGTGAAACCACATGTTGGTATTCATTGAAGGGCAAACTAAAACGGGCGAAGTTGTCGCCGATATTGTAGTTGTCAAAAAATCATCAGTTATGCCTTGAGCAAGTTTTGCGACCGTATTTGCCGTTGCCGGAGCGATAATAAAAAGATCTGTTTTTTTTGCAACTTCGATATGGTCAACCTTTCTACTTTCAAGAATTTTTTTATAGTTAAAATCACTTACAAAAAGTTTTGAGAAAACTTTATTTCCAGATGCTTTTTCAACCTCTTTTATAGCAATCATTTTTGTCGCATTTTCGGTCATGATCACGGTAATATCGTGACCTTTTACTTTCAAAATTTTTATAAGGTCAATGATTTTGTATGCCGCGATGCCAGAGGAGATGCAGATTGTGATATTCATGTCGGTCTATTGTACCAAATCTTCTTTTTTGATCCTTTGCATGATGATGATAAATAAGAGAAGGACAATCCCGATTGTCATAAAAGCAAGCAGTTTTTGCAGGCCGTTTAGGAAAAGGCTGGAAATTCCCAAGATAAAAGATATTGTCCAGTAAAACACGGCAATCCTTCTTTTTCCCCAACCGATCTCAAGTAATCGATGGTGAAAATGTCCCCAATCGGCACGAAATGGAGAGTGCTTATGTTGTATGCGACGAATGATAGTGTATAGCGCATCCATCATCGGAATTGCAAGAATGAGTATTGCCGTCCCCACCTTGCCAAACGAAAGAATCGAGAGAATCCCAAGTAAAAATCCGGCCATCGCGCCACCGCTATAGCCAGGCATGATGCGCTGCGGATAAAAGTTATAAGGCAAAAACCCAAGGTATGCCCCGGCTACAATAAATGAAAGATAGGCGACAGTTAGCGCACGAATATCGTGTGCCACAAACCGAGTCGAGAGGAGACCCAAGAAAAAGGCCGTGATTGCTACAAATCCGGGGAGTTGTCCGTCTACACCTTTACTCCAGTTGACCATATTCATAGTCCAGGTAAGCCAGATAATTGCCAAAATATCAGCAAGAACCAGGATGTTGTGCGTCCCGAAAATATCGATTGTCAATTTCCATGTATCGAGTCTGATTGCTCCACCAAACGGATTTGAAATAAATGGAATTCCGAGGCCAAACCCCACAACGACTGCGGCAATGAGGAGGTTTGTTAAAAATCGTATATATGGTGACAGATCATATTTGTCATCCAAAAGCCCAAGCAAAAGCAAAAGTGCGTTGCCAATAAGAATTCCGCTCATGATTTTATTTATCTCTAAAAATATCAGTGAACAGACCAAAAGCGATATAAAAATTGGTATCCCGCCAGCACGGGGTATTACGCCGGTATGAGTGTGTGCAGGATGTTTGCGGTTTTTATCGGTTACAAGGTTAAATTTTGTTGCCAGGCGAATAGTGAGAGGAGTGACGATACTCGAGATGAGTGCGGCGATACTTGTGATAAAAACTATTTCCATAAAAAATTTAAGTGATGAGTAGCAAAATCTTCACAAAAATACCCGTAAAAGCTATGATGACACAGTAGTTTGCAACAGTAAAAAGCATGGTAAATACTTCATCGTCTTTGAAATAGCGGTTGATGATAAATACGTTTATAAAAAACAGCAGATGCATCAAAAAAGGTAAAAATCCGATATACCAGATTTCGGTAATCTGTGATTCACCCCAAGGACGAGAGTAAAAAAGCGGGATCTGTTTGGGCAAACTGGGAAGTCTCCAGGCAAAAAGAAGAATCTGTAAAATATCTGCACCAATTAGAAGTTTGAACCCCTTTGACATACCCAATTATATCAGGAGTGAGTAAAATTACGGTACCGCGAACTTTACTGCCATTTTTTTGACTTTTGCGCGCAGATCTTTTATCTCTTTGTTTTTAGCAATTTCTCGTTTAAATTTGGCAAAATACTCTTTTCGTTCTTCTTTGTTTTTTGGTAATTGATATATTTTTATAAGCTCCAAAACCTTGATCATCATCTCACCTATGAACTTCATGTCTTTTTCTTTCATTCCACGACTGGTTGCGGCCGGAGTCCCAAGTCTGATCCCAGATGGGTAAAATGGTGAACTCTTTTCACCGGGCACGGTGTTTTTGTTTAGAGTCAAGCCCACCTGGTCAAGTGCGTATTCGGCAAAGTATCCCGATCCGGCATTGTGCGTCGGAGTCAGGTCAACTAAAATCAGATGATTTTCAGTACCATTACCAACCAATTTGTATCCGCCTTTTTTTAATACTGCGGCAAGTGCTTTGGCGTTTGTCACAATTTGCTTTGCATATGTTTTAAATGAAGGTTGCATTGCTTCAAATAATGCGACTGCAATTCCGGCTGTCGTGTTGTCATGAGGACCACCTTGAAGGCCGGGGAACACCGCTTTGTCAATTTTTTTGGGAAGCTCGGGATCTTTTTTTAACCCTTTTTTAGTGACCATTATCATTGCTCCGCGTGGACCGCGCAGTGTTTTGTGAGTCGTAGTTGTCACGATATGAACATGAGGAACAGGAGAAGGATGGGCTTCGCCTGCGATAAGGCCTGCTACGTGGGCAATATCTGCGGCAAGATAAGCGCCAACTTCATCGGCTATTTCGGCAAATTTTTTATAATCAAACTTCAACGGATATGCAGTTGCACCAACCCAGATCAGACGTGGCTTGTGTTTTTTTGCGAGCTTACGAATTTCGTCATAATCAAACAAATTACCATTTATAGCCTCGGGCATTACGGCGTACTGAAAACTTTTGTAAAAAATTCCGGTTGCCGAGACCATGTGACCGTGGGTGAGATGACCGCCCGCGACCAGCGCCTGACCCATGATTACGTCTCCGGGCTTGCAAGTTGCCAGATATACGGCCAGGTTTGCGGGTGAACCCGAATATGGCTGCACATTTGCGTGAACCACTTTAAAAAGTTTTTTTGCTCTTTCTTGAGCGAGTATCTCAACATCGTCAACTATCTCATTTCCGCCATAGTATCTTTTATGAGGATAGCCTTCGGAGTATTTATTTACAAAAGGTGAGGAAAGAGGAATACGGACATGTTTTGACGCGTAATTTTCGGAAGGAATAAGTTCGATGCCGGTTTTTTGGCGTTTTTCTTCCTGTTTTATAAGCGAATAGATCTCTCGGTCCTGCTTTATTTTCATGTATTTATATGAAAATTAATAATGCAAGAAGTTATAAGTCAAAGTTCCTTGGTGAAAGTTAATGCACTCAAGATAGCATGTACATTTCAAAAATGCAATGATAAAATTCACCCATAATATGAAAATATCATCATTTAAAGATGCAGAGCTATATCTTCAAAGTTTTATCCCCAAAACCAGCAAATGGGGAGAACCTAATTTTGCACATGCACGGACAAAACATTTTATGTATCTCATGGGTGATCCGCAAAACAAGTTAAAAGTGATTCATATTGCCGGAACTTCGGGAAAAGGCTCAACTGCCTACGTCACATCTTCTTTGCTGCTCTCGCACGGACTGAAAGTCGGCATGGGAATTTCACCTCATGTCCACGATCTTCTTGAGCGGATCCAGATCAATATGTCGCCAATATCAAATGAAATGTTTTGTAAATACTTAAATGAAATCGTTCCTTTTATTGAAGCGATGAAAACCACCAAGTATGGGCAAATCACTTATTTTGAAATAATTATCGGACTTTCCTATTATATTTTTTTGAAAGAAAAAACGGATGTTGTTGTTATGGAAACCGGTCTGGGAGGGCGGTATTGTGCCACAAATACAGTTACATCATCAAATAAAATTGCCGTCATTACCCAAATAGGTTTTGATCACATGGAATTTTTGGGCAATACACTTACATCAATTTCCTTCGAAAAAGCCAAGATAATTCAGCCACATAACATTACGATTACACTTAAACAGGAACCTGATGCGATGATTCAAATTCAAAATGAAGCAAGTCTTAAAAAAGCAAAACTCATCATCTTAAATCCCGGTCAAAATATTAAAAATATCAGATTAACGAGTAAAAACACGGTCTTTGATTTTGAGTTTGAAAATATTCGTGAAAATAATTTGGAGGTTTCTTTACTCGGCGAATATCAAACCGAAAACGCGAGTCTTGCTTTACTCGCTTTCAAAAGTTTTATGGACGCCAATAAAAAGTCCATTGAAATGTCAAAAGTCAGAAAAATTTTAAAACATATTTTTGTTCCGGGAAGAATGGAGATCCGTAAGTACAACGGTAAAGAAATCATCATTGACGGAGCTCACAACGGTCAAAAAATGGAAGCTTTTGTAAATAGTTTAATGAAAGTATATCCGAATCAAAAATTCACTTTTCTAATATCATTTAAAAAAGGCAAAGACTACGAATCTATTTTGAAACACGTTTTCAGTTGTGCTGAAACTATCATTATCACTTCATTTAACAATAAAAATCAAGGTATGGGTCAGCTTTATTCGGAAACTCCTGCAAATGTTGCCAAAGTACTTGATAAATTGTCGTTTAAAAATTATCTGGTTATCCCGGATTTGCAAAAAGCTTTTGCCGAGGCAACTTCAAAAAATAATAAAGTGGTTATAACCGGTTCATTATATTTGGTCGGAGAAATTTACGATCTGCTTGAAAAGTAAATTTTACGGATGTATGATGTTTTCCATCACATATGGAAATATAAGAGTAAACACTTCAAACTAACCTTTCTTTAATTATTCATTACTCTTGTCTAACATGTTTAAAATTGAAAAAATGGATCTTCTCGTTTCGATATATATTTTCGGAATCATCGTCTCCGAGCTCATGGGCGCGAAAACATTTCCCCTACTTGATCTTGGTTTTTATAAATTAAACGCCAGTGTTGCGATTTTCCTTATTCCACTTTTATTTACCATTAACGATATGATTGTCGAAGTGCATGGAGCAAAACGGGCGCGCAGTGTGGTCAGAAGCGGACTGCTCATGATCGGACTTCTTTTTGGATTTATCATGCTTGCGATCAGTTTACCTCCATCAAAAAGATTTTTAGAAACAGAAGGAGCTTATGACACGGTTTTTGGAAAATCAGCACGCATTTCACTTGCCAGTTTGACAGCATTTGCTCTCGCAGACTTTTTGGACATTTTTATTTTCAGTAAAATACGAGAGAAACTTGGAAAAAGCAAGCTCTGGCTTCGCAATAATGCTTCAAATTTCATCGCTCAGCTTATTGATACCGTGGTTTTTATGACTCTGGCGTTTTATGCACTTGATAAAGGTTTTGATGATAATGCTTCATTTCTGATCAGTCTCATCATCCCTTATTGGCTGCTCAAATGCAGTATGTCGATCATCGAAACTCCGCTTGTTTATTTGGGCGTGAGATGGCTGAAAAGTGAGAAAAAGAGTTAACTTGTTTCAAGTGCGAGCGACATAATTACTGCCGGCCTCGCAGATCATGAGAAAGGCACAGTATTTGCAGTGCAGTCCGACACGCGGCGCAAATTTTCCCGCTCTCATGTTGGTGATTGCTGCGTTGATTCGCAGTCTGACTTTATCCAGATCTTCTTTAGTGCGTTTAAGCGTCACTTTTTCCATGGTTTGTAAGTAATAGAATGTTAGTTCTACTTGTGAAAGCGGTTTATCATAAAGTCCTTTATTTGTTGCGGCTAGAGCATATATGCTTAACTGCAAACTTTTTTGCAGTATGCGATCGTCCGGCCTGTTGCCGGTTTTATAATCGATGATTTCGATTACTCCGTTGCCCTTTTCATCTACCCGATCAATTTTACCCGTCAGATAAGTTTTATCATCAATTTTGATTTTAAAAAGTTTTTCAAGGTTTTTTATGACGACGTCATTCTTATGAATTTTTTCGATATATTTTGTCAGCATCTCTTTGGCTTGTCTTTTGGCATAAGTTTCTGCACTTTTACTTTCGTATCCTCCCGGATCCCAATGCGTCTCAAGAAGCTTAAGTATCTCGTCTAAACCCCACGATCTGTCATTAATAAATCCTTCGTAAAATTCCTGCAGTACTTTGTGTATGCTGCTTCCGAATGAAGCTGCGGCGGCCGGCGGAGTAGGGATTTTAAAAATATATTGAAACTTATATTGAAGAGGACACACTTCATAGATCTCAAGCTGGCTGTAGGAAAACTGCGAAAGTTTGAGTACGGGCTTGGATTCTATGGCTTCAATCTTTTTAAAATCAAATATTGAAAGCTGATTTTCTAAGGTTGACCGCAACGAATCTTGTTTTTCAACCGCCTCTTGTCCGAGAGTTTCTATCACAAAAGGCGAAACTTTACGCTGCCTGCGACCGTCGCCATAATATTTTGACGCTGAAATGTAGGTATGATCCATGGCGCGGGTCATGCCCACATAAAAAAGACGGCGCTCTTCCTCAAGATGATAATCGCCTTGCGGCAGCTGTTCTTTAATAAGTTCGTCCGGAATCGGAATTTGCTCGCGGCGCATATATGTCGGAAAGCGACCGCTTACAAGATTGGGGAGAAAGACAACCGGAAACTCCAAGCCCTTGGCCGAATGAACGGTAAGTATGTTTACCGCATTGGCGAGGGCGACATCCGTATCTAAAGCAAGCGGTGACTCTCCAAGCTCTTGACTCATGGTTATATAATCAACAGCTTTGAAGACGTCAAAGTGGATCTCAGTATCGTGAAGATGTTTCAAAAGATTCAAAAATTTTGTGATGTTCAGAATGCGTTTTTCATCGGCTTCTGTAGCAATCTGAGTCGCTTTTTTCAAAAGTCCCGAATCTTCAAGAAAGTAATAAAGCAGCTCCGGCGAGGTATCTTTTTTCAGGCGAAGTAAATGTCTTTTAATCATGAGAAGAAACTCATAAAGTTTTTCACGGCTGGTTTCTTTTAAAAGCGGCAGGTATTTTTTATAAATAAGATTACCGTTTGAATAAAGCTCTTGATAAAAAAAAGAAAGATAAATTTCTATTCCCTGAAAAAGGGGAAGAGTGGTTTTTTTACTAAATCCTATAAGTAATATTATATCCGCAGGGTCTATGTTAAAAATATCCAAGCTTAAAAGCCTGTAAAGGGCAACATTGTCCTCAAGATTTGTTATTACCTTAAGATAAGCGATAAGATCGCGTACTTCCGGCTGTTTAAAAAGCGTCCCCGGACCCAAAAATTGGTATGGTATTCCGTTTCTTAAAAACGTATTCACAAAGAGTTCACTATGGTTGTTTGCCCGAACAAGAATGGCAAAATCCCGAAATTCATATTTTTGAGTCTTTATAAGATCTCGGATTTTTTTTGCTGCCCACTGAGCTTCCGAGTCGCCATTTTCGAATAATGTAAGTTCAACCGCATCTTTAATATTTTTTTTATGGCTTTTTAGCTCTTTTGAAATGCCAAGTTTCGCCTCAAGAGTGTCCGGATCATTATTTTTTATAAGTTTATAAGCATGATCAAGAATTGTTTGATTGGAACGATAGTTGTCAACAAGCGTCACCTGCTTTGCGTTCGGGTAATCGTGCATGAAAGAAAGTATGTTTGATACCGACGCACCTCTGAACTTGTAGATTGCCTGGGAGTCATCACCAACAACAGTTAGTTTTGGTTTTGATTTTTTTGGACAAAGGAGTTTTATAAGCTCATATTGAGCAATATTCGTGTCTTGAAATTCGTCGACCATGACATGCTTGAACTGTTTTTGATACTGTTTTAAGATATGTGGTCTTTTCCGGAAAAGTTTAAGAAGGTAAAAAATGAGATCGTCAAAATCCAATACATCGTGTTTTATTTTAAGCTCCTGAAATTTTGCATAAGATTTTCCAAGCTCTATCATCTTTTCTTTTTCCTCCTTGTCCGGCGTAGCCTTGGCGTAGGCTGATTTCGTAGTCCATTTAATATATTCTTCAGGAGATATGTCCTCATCATGCAATCTGGAAAAATGCTGCAGCAGACCCTCAATAAATTTTGTCGGATTACTTAAAGGGCGGAAATATTTAAGATCAAACTCAAAAAGATTATTTTTGAAAAAAAGAATGGTTTGCGCCTTTGTCATGAGGGAATATGCAGGATTTAAACCGATATGATTTACTTCCCGCTTGAGAATTTCATCGGCAAAAGAGTGAAATGTGCTGATCCACATCTGAAAAAATCCGTAAGGGAGAGCTTTATCGACGCGCTCTTCCATCTCAAATGCTGCCTTCTCCGTAAACGTGAGACATAAGACTTCCTCGGGACGGACTTTTTTTTTAGTGATCAAATATTTGATCTTCTCAACTAATGTTGTTGTTTTGCCTGTTCCGGCGCCGGCGACAATAAGAAGAGGACCGCTTATGTATTTGATTGCAGCATGTTGATTTGAATTCAATTTGTAGTCGTCTGCTGACATAAAGGGTATTCATTGTAACATACTCATTATATCTTGAGCTGCGAGCTAATAATTTACAATTTAATTATTTGAGTTATAATAGTGCTCCATATGACAGTTGATGCAGAGCATTGCACCCCACTAACTTATGGCCGTCTGGATAAATTTACTGCAGTTAAGGAACTTACGGCAAAAGGATTTGTCGTGCCACCAGTATTTTCCACCGTTGAAGAAGCAATAGATTGGCAGCAGAGTGGAGGGGAAGTAATTGCTCGTCCTTATTTTGATGCCCCTTGGGATAGCGCTATATTTTTGCCAGGATTAAATAGTTACGTGTTAGATGAAGATTGTACAGATACAGATCTTCAGCAATTCATTTGGCAAGAGTATATCCGAGATCTTTATGATAATCATAATTTACTAGGTTATTTGGAGGAATTTGGAGTCAACCTAACTCAACCTCCTAAAGTTTCATTTTTTCTTCAAGCGTTAGTCAATAGAGGAAAGTTAAGATATTATGAGCCAAGTCGGGCTAATATTGTCATGATGGATAATGAAGATAATACACATATTGAATGGAAAGAGTCACATGTCAGAACAAGTAGCGGAGTTTATAAAAAAGGTAAACATGTAATGTGGGAAAGATTTAATGGATTTGGTTCTTCTATAACGGACAATGGAGAATTAAGTGGAGAAGAACTTACGGCAACTTATCAACAAGTTAAAAATAAATTTTCAGATGATAAAAACCTACAGGTTGAATTTTCTTTTGGACAATTGCAAGAAGGAGGAGATGCGGAGTTATTTGTTGTGCAGGTACGTGATTTTCCCCAGTTGCCGAGTAAATTATGGGAGTATGATGAAGAAATCAGAACGGCAGACATGGGTTCCATATCTTTAAATTTTTTAAGGGACTATTTTCAACTGGATGAACTGGGAAGATTTAGTAGTATAAACGATATAAGTCAGTTTGAAGATCCATCGTACGTTTTACACATAGATGCTAATGGATGGGCAGATGAAAATTTTATAAATACTTTCCAAGGGATGAAAGGTTTATGGATACATGATAGATATGCAAAAGTACCGCTCATGCATGGACTATTTTCATTAATTGAACTAGCACATATTCGAGGAGGAAAAGTTTTGTTAGGTTAAATAGTATATTGATGGATCAAAATTGGCCTTGACTTTTGCCTCGCTTCATTCTATTATTTCAGCATACTCCATAGAGTTATTTAGAGTATTTTTATTGTGTTTTGAATTACCATTTATTATTTACAATTTAATTAAATATGGCAGAAGGTAAATTTGAGAGAAACAAACCCCATTTGAATATCGGTACCATTGGTCATGTTGACCATGGAAAAACCACGACCACGTCGGCAATTCATTATGTTCTTTCCAAAAAAGGACAAGCTAAATTTTTAAAATACGAAGAGATCGATAAAGCTCCTGAGGAAAAAGCACGCGGAGTCACAATAAATATTCATCACTCGGAATACGAAACCGATAAACGTCATTATGCTCATATTGATGCCCCAGGTCATGCGGATTACATCAAAAACATGATCACCGGCGCAGCTCAAATGGACGGTGCGATTCTCGTTGTTTCTGCTCCGGACGGTCCAATGCCACAGACTCGGGAACACATTCTTCTTGCTCGTCAGGTGAATGTACCTGCAATCGTCGTCTTTTTGAACAAAGTCGACATGGTGCAAGATAAAGAGATCATTGATCTTGTTGAAATGGAAGTCCGTGATTTACTCAAAAAATACAAATACCCGGGCGATGAAGTACCTGTTATCCGTGGATCGGCGCTTAAGGCGCTTGCCGATGACCCGGTATCAATAAAAGCAATTGAAGATCTAATTCAAGCGGTTGATGATTATGTGCCCGAACCTAAACGCGATATCGAAAAGCCATTTTTGATGCCTGTTGAAGACGTCTTTACAATTGCCGGTCGAGGAACAGTGGTCACGGGCCGTGTTGAACGAGGAGTGCTAAAGGTCAACGACGAAATTGCAATTGTCGGTGTCAAAGAAACCAAGAAAACCGTAGTTACCGGAATTGAGATGTTCCGCAAAACTCTTGATGAAGCACGAGCCGGAGACAACACCGGACTTCTACTTCGAGGCGTCGAAAAAGATGACGTTGAACGGGGTCAAGTTATTGCAAAACCGGGAAGTGTCACACCCCACACCGAGTTTGAAGCGGAAATTTATGTTTTGAAAAAAGAAGAAGGCGGACGTCATACTCCATTTTTTAAAGGTTATCGACCACAGTTTTACATTCGTACAACCGACGTTACAGGTGAGATCGAACTCCCATCCGGAGTTGAGATGGTCATGCCTGGCGATAACATTAAAATT
>Ga0209541_10001506_pt1 | contig 46147 bp, 58 predicted proteins | sample RifCSPlowO2_01_FD_184027 | JGI IMG/M metagenome (GOLD analysis project Ga0209541, IMG submission 184027) | Groundwater microbial communities from Rifle, Colorado - Rifle CSP2_plank lowO2_0.1 (SPAdes) (version 2) | ecosystem: Environmental > Aquatic > Deep subsurface > Groundwater | place...
TATATGCCTTCGGCAAATTTTAGTGCTCGTGTGACATGCGAAAGCTCGCTTTCGCTCGCTTATGTCACTGCTGTCTTGCCACATCGCGACAACTCGCCAACAATTCATTGAATTTATCCGAGGCGAAAATTCATTGGCAGGAGAATTTTCGCCGAGACTATTTTTTGTTGCGAAGCAACGTATTGAATTTTTATGTCACAAAGAAAGTGTCCGAAAATTAATGTCCTTTATTAATTTAACAATACCTTTATAAACAATCATTTCCTTTCTCTGTGGCTTAAATTATTTTGTAAAATGCTAAATGAACAACTAAAAGAAATATTCCTAAAAAACAAAGACCCCTTTACAGACATACTTGGGCAGGAAAGTGCAAAGCAGGGCATGAAGTCAGCTTTGCTCATGAACAGGCACATAATAATAGTTGGAGCTCCTGGAATTGGCAAGACAACTTTGGCAAAGAACATAGCAAAGCTTTTGCCGGATATAGAAGTCATTGATGGCTGCTCTTACCATTGCACCCCTTCAAACCCAATATGCCCGTCATGCAAGCAAAAAACAAAACATAAAACTGTAAAACTACAGGGCATAAAGAGATTTGTCAGGATTCAAGGAAGCCCAGACTTAACAGTAGAAGACTTGCTAGGTGACATAGACCCAATCAAAGCATTAAAGTTTGGTCCTTTGAGCCTTGAAGCTTTCACTCCTGGCAAGATATTCAAAGCCAACAATGGAGTTTTATTTTTTGACGAGCTAAACAGATGCCCTGAAAAGCTGCAAAATGCATTATTGCAGGTTCTTGAAGAAGGAAAAGCAACTATCGGCTCTTATGATGTTGATTTTGATGTTCATTTCATTTTTATCTCCACCATGAATCCAGAAGATACATCAACTGAAAAGCTTAGCGATGTTTTATTGGATAGATTTGACATTATCTATATGGACTATCCTGAAAGTATAGATATTGAAAAGCAAATAGTTGTAATGAAAGGAAAAAAGATTGCAAATGTAAGTGATGATTTGCTAAATTTAATGGTTTATTTGATAAGATTGCTTAGAAATGATGAAAAATTGGAGAAAAAACCAAGCGTAAGAGCTTCAATTGGATTATATGAAAGGTCACAATCAAATGCTTTGCTTAATGGAAGAAAAAATGTGCAGTTTGAAGACATAAAAGATGTGCTTGTTTCTGTTTTATCGCATAGGATAAGGCTAAAGCCATCTGTTAGATATTTGCAAAGCATTGAAGATTACATAAAAGAACAATTTCACAAAAACATAGAAGCAACTAAATGGCAAAACCACTTGGAAGAAGAGCAAGAATCTGGTGATTTACGGTAGCGAAAAATTAGAAGTAAAGCAATTAAGCCGAGCAGAAGAATTAAGCGGCAAATTGGCATTTCAACAATTAGAAGACAAGTTTATGCATTCTGTTCTTGAGAACGATAAGAAAATAATTGACAGCGGCAAACTAATAAGCGACGCAATAAACCAAGGCATGAGTTCTTTTTCACCGGATTTGATGTTTGAGCAGCTTGTCAAAAGCTATCAATTGGCTAAGCAAATATATGGCGAGTCAATCATAAGGCTTGTTTCTGGGTACGAGCCTGATTACATAAAGAAAAACATAGGCATTCCAGAATTCCAGAAAGAGCTGAAAGAGAAAATACAGCAGAAGATTGAAGATCTAAAAGAAGAAGGTTTTTTGCTGAAAGATAATTCTTTATCAGAGAAAGGAGTTGAGCTTGCTTCTTTGGTTTTATATTTTGAAGAGCTTGACAAGATAGTGCCAAAAGGAATTATAGGAGAAAAAATAAGCAAAAAAACTTTTGTCTATGGTGAAAAGGAAAACTCAAGGCTTTATAAAAAAGGAGACAGGTACAGGGACATTGCACTAAAAAAATCTGTCAAGCTTGCTGTACGAAGAGGACATAATTATTTTGATGACAAAGACTTGCAGGTTTATGAAAAGCAAAGCAAAGGCCAGACTTATATTGTTTATGCGCTTGATGCGTCTGGCTCGATGAAAGGAAAGAAGATAGACGCATGTAAAAAAGCTGGAATTGCGCTTGCTTATAAAGCAATAAATGAAAAAGACAGAGTTGGATTGATTGTGTTTGGCTCTGAAGTAAAAGAAACAATAGAGCCAACATTGGATTTTACAACGTTGCTTAAGGAAATAACAAGGATAAGAGCTTCTAAAGAAACTGATATTGTTTCAACACTGCAGAAAGCAATTGAGATTTTTCCTAGCGAAAACATAACAAAGCACTTGATCTTGATAACAGATGCTTTGCCGACAAAAGGAGATGAGCCTGAAAAATCAACTCTTGAAGAAGCATCTATTGTAAGAAGCAAGGGCATAACTATTTCTTTAATTGGGATTAACTTGGATGAAAAAGGAAAGAAATTGGCAGAGAAAATAGTTGAGTTAGGAGAAGGCAGGCTTTATGTTGTTAGAAATTTGGAGAATGTTGACAAATTAGTGTTGGAGGATTATTATAGCGTTATTTGACTTTGTGAGCTTCATAAAATTTTAATAATCTCGGATCGTTTGTTTCTCCATCAATACAAGCTGCTACCAAACTATCAATTATTCTTCTAAAATCAACCATTACCTGATACTTGGTGGAGCTGTAATATGTACTCTGTGTCCTTTTCCCTCCTCTAAAATAAATCATCCTCCTTGTTCTATAACTATCATCGGGCAATTTTTCTATTCTTGCCCTCACTCGCAGCCTTGAATGGTCTGGAGTTAACTTTAATTCAAGTTTGTCATCTAGACTTCCATTTACTACCCACCGTGCTACACGCATATTATAGATAAATTCATCACCAGAATTTTCAAATTTCATAATAAATATTGTAATTACTCCCTTTATAAACCTTTCCATTTTTCTTACTTGATAAGTAGTAACAATTACCTTTAAATACACCTTTAAATTACTCTGAAATATGAAACTACTAGCTTTTACAGACACTCATGGCTCTTTATCGGCTTTGAGAAGAATAGAACAAAAAACAAAAGCTCAAAAACCTGATTTGCTAGTTTGTGCTGGAGATATCTCTATTTTCGAGCATGGAATCGTTGGTATAATTAGAAGGCTAAATAGATTAAATAAGAAAATTATAATAATTCATGGCAACCATGAAGATGATACTACTTTTAGAAAATTATCAAAATTATTCAAGAATATTATCTTTATACATAAAAATCATTTTATAAAAAACAACACATTATTCCTTGGCTATGGAGGAGGAGGCTTTTCTATGGTTGATAAGGAGTTTGAGAAAATTGCAATAAAATTCAAAAAAATAATTAAATCCTACAGAAGCGAAGCTTCTGGGGAACTTAAAAATCAAGGATTTTTAAGTGACAACAAAGATAAAAAAACAATTCTTGTGACTCATGCTCCTCCTTACAAAACAAAGCTTGACAAACTTGTTGGAGGGCATTGCGGCAACAAACCAATAAGGCATTTTATTGAAAAGAATAAAATTGATTTGTTGATTTGCGGGCATTTGCATGAAAATTTTGGAAAAGAAGATAAAATAAAGCATACAAAAGTTGTAAACCCTGGGCCGTTTGGGAAGATTGTTGAGATTTAGGCTGAAAAGTTGAGGACTTGCGTATTTCGTTATATATTTACGGGCTCAAAACTAATCTACCAGCTTCTATCTTCCATTCCAATTTTTGCCCTTCTTTTAGGTTTTCAGCTTCTATTATTGGCTGCGGCACTGTAACAACATTGCTTTTTCCTACCTTCCTTAATTTTACAGTAAGGAGATTTTTCTTTCTAGCCCTTTCTATTTCTAACGCTTTTTGTGCATCTGATGGATTTATGACTTCTTCATTGCATTTCCTGCATTTCCATCCTCTTACTTCTATTCCTTTCCATTCTGTTCTTATCTTTTCCATCTTTCCGCCGCATTCGCATTTCAGCTTTAGATTTTCAAATTCCATTTTTATACCTCATTAATTTTTTGAATTTTTTACTTAATGTAAATTCGCCCGCATGAATTAACTTGTAGTAGTCTCCCAAATCAACCACTACAACATTTATCACTTTCTTTCCCCTTTGAATGCCTCTTTCAGTAATGTTCTTCGCTCTTTTTCTGACTTCAAAGCCTTTTTCCAAAATTTCTGGGACTTCATACAAATTTACATTAATATCGCTTAATTCATTTAACGCCGTTTTGGTTGGAAGTATTGGCTTTCCCTTGTAAGTGAAATTCATGAAAGTCACCAGCGAGATATATTACTGATATATATCATAGATATATAAATGTTTTGATTTTTTACGAATGAAATAAGCAAACTTTGGGACGGCGGGACAGCCGTTTTTCGTTATTTTTTTAAGATTATCAGCATGCATGAATTACTGCGAAGCAGAGTAGATGTTCGAAAGACTGAAAAGTTGGGGGCTTACGTATTTTATTGTGTGAGAATGTATTTATAAAACACCATAATTACAAAAAACAATTAAGTCAACGTATATACAATAATTTTAATGCCTATCTAGTATATCCTATCTTTTTTAATTACTTGTATAACCAAATTCCAATACCAAAAGGAACTAAACTTAAAAAAATAACTGAATAACCCACTATTCTAAAAAATCTATAATATGGGATTAATGACACCAATATAATAGAAATACCTAAAGCGAGAATTAACAATCCCCCTCCAAAATATTTTTTTACTTCCTTATTCATCTCACATTTAAACCTAAATATCATAATATTAAACTTTATCTTAATCCAGCTTGTACTTACATTAAACATTTTACCAGTTGTTTAAGTAAAGAACTGACCATACAACCATTTACCTAATAGAATAGCCACACCAAGAGCAATGAAATTCCACACCTCAATAGGTGTTGCAAAAACTCCAAGCACAGATATAATAAAAATAATTATTCCAAAAAATAATGGAGCTCCTGAACCTTCGTTAGGATTAGGAGGATTGTGGTATACATGATTAACGATAATCCTAACTGGCTTATCACTTTTATTCATTTTTAAAAAATATGGATTTAGGTATTTAAATATTTCTTCCCAAAGCTCAACCCCCGTAAATATGAACTGACAATCTTGTAATTAAGGTGAGTTGTCAGGTTCAAAATTCGCTTTAATTGAAACAACTACAATTAATCTTCACTCAAACTTCATAACCCTTCCTTCAAAATCCCCTTTCATTAATAAAACAACTCTTGAAGGCTCATGCTCGTCTATCAGCTTGTAATCTGCGTGCTTTGCTATCTCAAGAGCAAACCGCTTTACCTCTTCATGGCTTGGCATATTTTCCTGCAGCAGTCTTTCTCTTGACATGCCCACCCACATGTATGCTTTGGCTTCAACAAACATCGGGTTGCTGAGCTTTATGATTTCAGCCCACTGCTCAGGATAAATCATGTTAAGGTCTTTGATTAAAGTAAATCGTAAAACAGTTCTCATTCTTTCTCTTAATTTTGGCAGTATACCGAAAGTTTTCATCAAGCCTTGCCACGCATTCTTAATAATAGGTCGGTCAATGATATTAAAAAGTTCTTCATTTGGAGCGTCTACGCTGATGTAAATCTGCGTTGGCGGCTCTTCAAGCAATTTCTCAATTCTTTCAGGCAACAAGCCATTGCTCACAACAAATGTCGAGAAATTCCTTTTTTTATATGCCCTAATTAACTCTGTCAGCTTTGGATACAAAGTTGGCTCTCCATCCAATGATATGGCAACATGCTGCGGATGCATTGACTTTTCGAATTTCTCTTTGCTCGTTTTTTCATTTCCTCCAAATCCAGAAAGCAGTTTTTTTTGGGCCTCTATTGTGCCTTCAACAATTTCTTCTGGCTCATCTATGCTTCCTTCCATAGCAGGCTGTGTATGATACCTTAAATCACGCCAGCAAAAGACACAGGCATTGTTGCAAGTAAATGTAGGAGTCATCTGGACGCATTGATGGCTGTTAATGCCGTAAAACTTGTTTTTATAACAGCCACCTTCTCCTCTCAAGTCGCTTTTAGTCCAGTGGCATGTCTTGACTCTTGTATGGTTGCCAACTACTTCATATTGCTGCTTTTTTAACATTAACTTTACATCTGCTGTTATCATGCCTATAAATAAAATACAAATCTATATAAATTTTGAGGTTTTCAAACTTCTTATGGACTTAAAGCCTGCGTTAAAAAAGCTTGAGGAAAGCCCAGATTTCAAGGTATGGCATAAAAAAAACAAAAATACATATTTCTCTTATGCCTTTAAAATACCGCAGGAAATGGGCTCAAATGACTGGCAGTTTGGCTTCTATAACTCCAAAAAAGACAAAATAACCACTTTTGTCATAGCAGGAGACAACATTAAGATAAGGCCAGAAGAAGAAATCTTCAAAAAGGAAGGAATGAAAGTGAATGAAATACAGCTGGACAAGGTGAAGATAACATTTGACAGTGCTATTGGAAAAGCAGATGAATTCCAGCAAAAAAACTTTCCAAAGGACAAAAGCATAAAGACTATTGCAATACTGCAAAACATGCCAAACCTAGGCAATATATGGAACATAACATATATAACAGAAGCTTTCAACACTTTAAATATTAAAATAGATGCATCCAATGGCAAGGTGCTTGAGCACAATCTTTCATCCATACTTTCTTTTAGAAAAGAATAAAGCAATATAAACTAATCAACATAACTTAATAAAACTATATTTTTAAATTGCGAATTATTTAAATATAAGTAAGCTGTTAAAAATTGAGTTTTCTTTGTGATTAAAATGGACTTAAAGGTTAAAATCAAAAAAGTTGCTGATGTCAAAACACCTTTCTATTCCCACAAAGGCGACTCAGGAGTTGATTTGTATGCTGCTGAGGATTACCTGCTAAAGCCAATGGAAAGAAAATTGATTGGAACTGGCATTAAGATAGAAATTCCTTATGGTTATGAAGCTCAAATAAGGCCAAAAAGCGGCTTGGCTTTGGAGCATGGCATAAGCCATGCCAACAGCATAGGCACAATTGACTCATCCTATAGGGGAGAGATAAAAATACCAATGATTAATTTCAGCGACAAGCCATACAAAATAGAAAAAGGCAAGAAAATTGGCCAGATGGTGTTTACAAAAGTAGAGGAAGCTGTTTTTGAGGAAATTGACAAGCTTGAAGAAACTACAAGAAACGAGCAGGGGTTCGGAAGCACTGGTTTAGAGTAAAAGAGGTGGGATGATGGGCAAGGATACAAGCAAGCCGATAAGGTTCAAGACAGTACAGAAAAACACGAAACTGGCGGAATTTGCTGCTGATGAAGCTAAACCAATTAATCAAGAAGAGCAACAACTAGTTGACTAGTTCTTACTTACTTTCAAGTAGTCATTAAGAAAAGATTTAAAAATACATCTATATAACTTGCTTGTTATGGGGTGGCTATATAAGAAGTCAGAAGCAGCTACTACTTTACTAGTAATCATAGTTATAGTATTTTTTCTAGGCTGGCTTATTAATGTTAGCCAAAGAGAATGCAAGGTTAATAGAGACTGCGGCTCAGAGTCATATTGCGGCTCTGATTTTTCATGCCATTCTTATCCAACAATACAGAAAACAATTGTCCAATATAACTTATTCTGGCCTGCTGTAATAATAGGCTTGGCGATAGTAATTTCAGCATGGATTTTTAAAGGCGGAGAGCTTAGATTCAGAAAAGAGCAGAAGCAAGCTGTTATGGAGAAAATTGAAGAAAAAGAACCAGTTGAAGACATTTCAGAGCCTTATTACAAAAGCGACAGCAATGTGAGAACGCCCTAATTTTCAAAATGACAGATATTTCTCGATTATTGTTTCAGAGGGAGCATTTTCCTGTCGAGATTGTTGAAGCAAAGACTAGAGATGGCAAGAAATTCTATGATTTTGAAAGAATTTGGCTACCACCTTACCACCCTTCAATGAGAGAAGAAGGAATTGATGTAGAGCTTGCAGTTTCTGTTCTTGGCGAAGCACTTGAAGATACAGTCAAAGATTTAGAAGCAGTAAAAGGCAAGATAGTTGGTATTCAGTTTGAACTTGAATCTTTTGAGCGAGACCCTCAAACTCAAAAAATAAAGCTAGGTCAAATTCGCCAAGTAGATTCTGGGAAATATGTAAGTCCATTTCCAATCAAAGGTGGACTGTACATAGGAAAAGAAAAAATAAGTCCGAATGGGCCTGGCGGGGATCATTATATTGAAATTTTCCCGGAACGCAGTCATGCTTACTTTAGCGTTCCCAGAAAAGTGATGTTCCCAGAAGAGTTAATGGCAGAATATGAGATGAGGGATGCAGGTGTTGTTGGAAATATAAGAAGAATAGAGATTCAAAATGGTTGGCAAACCCATAATGTTGACGATATTTTAAGAATATTTTATAAAAATTTTATAATGACTATTGATAATGCTGTGGTAAGAAAAAAATATTCAAAATAATCAATTTAATATTCTATCCACTTCTTTCCTTACACTTTCAAAAACCTTCTTTAAAGGCTTTGAAGAGTCTATAATTCTTATATTATCGCTCAATAATTTTGGCAATCTAAGGAAATTCTTTCTTATCTTTTTCATGAATTCAAGCTGCTCGAACTTTTCTTTTTTCCTGTATTCTATTCTTTCTAGCGCCAAGTAAGGCTCAACATCAAGGATAAATGCTATATCAGGCTCTCTGAATATCTTATTTTTTTCAATCATATCTTTAATGTTTAATCCCTGCGCGCTCTGGAAAGCAATTGTCGAATAATAATAGCGGTCGCAAAGCACAATGTTTAATTCGTGCTTATTAGATTTTTTTAAAAACAGCTCTATTGTATTTTTTAAGTGTTCTGCCCTGTCTTTTATAAATAGGCTCATCAATTTTTTGCTGCTGCTTTCCGGATCATTCTCTTTTCTTAGCATTTGTCTTATTTGCTTTCCATATATTCCATTTGTTGGCTCTCTTGTTGTCAAAATCCCGTATTTCTTGCTTTTTGAAAAAAGGTAGTTGTGCAGCATCTTGACTATCTCGCTTTTGCCAGAGCCGTCAATGCCGTCAACAACAATAAAAATTCCTTTTTTCATAGACTTTGAGATTTCAAGCTAATTTATTAAATTTATGCAAAATCGCAAAACTTTAAATAAAATGTATAATAACTTTGCTGTATGATTGTGATATTGACGGACTTTGGGCATTCTGAGTATCTGGGTGTGATGAAGGGGGTTATTTATTCTATTAAAAAGAACACAAAAATAGTTGATTTGTCTAATTTTGTGACTCACCATAACATAAAGGAAGGCGCATGGATATTATATAAGAACTACAGGTATTTTCCAAAAAATACCATATTTTTATGCGTTGTTGATCCCGGAGTTGGAAGCAAAAGACAGTGCCTGGCCGTCAAAACCAGGAATTATTTTTTTGTGGGACCTGATAATGGGTTGATGCACAAGGCAGCTTTTGAAGATGGATTTGTTGCTGCAGTCAAATTGCCTGTAAAAAACACATCGATGACTTTTCACGGAAGAGATGTGTTTGCAAAAGCAGCAGCAATGCTTGAAAAAGGAGTTAAAATTGATAAACTAGGCAAGCAAACAACAATAAAAACAAAGCTTGATTTTCATATTGAAGGCAGAGAAGGCGAAGTTGTGAGGATTGATAATTTCAGCAATATAATAACAAACTTGAGTTCGTTAAATAAAAAATCATACAAAGTAAAAACAGGACATTTTAATCAAAAATTAAGCCTTTACAAAACTTATGAATCAGCACCTTTAAATAAGCTGTTTCTCATCAAAGGAAGCTCTGGCACGCTTGAAATCTCTGTAAAAAATTCCAAAGCATCTAAAAGGTTAAGATTGAAAGTGGGGGATAAGATAGAAATAAGCTAAACCTTTACCAAAAAGAAAATCTGAAGAGGAAAAGAAGATGAAGGATGATGAGAGAAGGGCAAAAGAACAGGAAAGGGCACAAAAGGAGTTGGAAAAGCAAAGGCAGGCTCAAATAAAAGCTCAGAATAAAGCAGAGCTGTCAAAGTTTAGTTTGACTTTCTTAAAAAATCTGGTGTCTGGCTATAAGGAAAGGGCACAAAAAATAAGGAAAGAAAAAGAAGAGGAAAAAAGAAAGGCTTTGGAGGAGAGGCTAAGGCTGAAAGAAGAAAAGATTAAGCAAGAGTCATTAGCAAAACAAAAAGAAATAGAAGAAAAGAAGCAGGAAGAAAAGAAAGCCGGCTTGTTTGAGCGCTTGTTCAGGAAGAAAGAGCATGAGCGGGAAGAGATAAAAGAGGAGTTAAAGGAAGAAGAACCAATCCTTGAGGAGAAGCCTACTATTTTAGGAAGACTGTTCGGCAAAAGAGAGGCTCAAGAGCCAATTTCAGAAAAAATAGAAGCTGTCCCTGAAGAGGTAGAAGAAAAGCCAAAAAAATCAAAGCCAGCCAGCGAAGCAGAGGAATTAGAGGAGGCAATCAAAAGCTTGGGGCTTTTCAAGGAGATGGAAAAGGGTAAATTCGAAATTTCGAAGAAAAAGCCAGGCATATTTGAGAGGCTGCTGAAAAAAGAGGAAAAATCAACACCAATAAAAGAAGAAAAAATATCTCCAGAAAAGAAATTCTTTGAAAAAGAGGTTGTCAAGGCAAAAGAAAAGGTAAAAGAGGAAAAGCCTAAGATCAAGCTCACAGGAAAAAGCAAAGCTTTTGGCAAATGCTACAAAGCTTTGCATGAGGCAAAAGAATCCATTAGCAAGGGCAATGCTGCAAAAGCCAAGAAGCTATACTTAGAGGTGAGAAATCTTTATATGAGCATGGAATACCACGAGAAAAAGGAAGTTTATGGTGAATTAATGGATTTGTACAACAGTTTGAAATGAATTATTGTTTAATCAGCATAGGCGAGCCGTTGCCTGTACTTTTTGTATATTCCCCTCACAACATCATAAAATTTATTCTTTATATTTAAGGTTATTTCGCCGGCTTTTCCAAGCATGGAGCTTGAGGAGGAAAAAGAGCCGGATATTTCTACTGACGCAAAGCCAAAAAAAGCCAAGGATAAAGATGAGGAATTTGAAGACCTGCTGAAGGAAATGGAAAGATTAAAGCCAAAAAAAGATTAAGTGCACTGATTCGTAATTATTAATTCATAATTAAAAGAGTAAAATACAATAAACTCGCCGATTAATTGCGAGCAATTATTTACGATTTGGTCTAGTTAAGGTTGAAAGTGGGGGAGAAGATAGAAATCAGCTAAACCTTTAGTTCCTCTGCGCTTTTTCTCTCAAAATAAAGTTCTTTTATGTCATGGTAGACTTTGGCTTTATCTTCCGGGCTTATATTGTTGTAGAGCCTCATTGCCTCAATGTAGTTCCTCTTTGCCGTCTTCAAGTCAAATTTCATCAATGCCTGCCTTGCTTCATTTATTTTATTTTGTATTTTGGAAAGATTATCTACTGCTGGAAGTTCAAGCATTAGACGCTCTTCTGGCGCTTCTTCTTTTAACTTCTTTGAAAATAACCTCTTTAATATAGATTTATTTTCCTGCTTTTTTATATTTTCAATAGCGCTTTTTATCTCCTCTTCAGCCTCTAAAATTTCTTTAGGTTTTTGTTTATATTCCCCCTCAATATCAAAATCTTCTAATGTTTCCGGAAATCCAGTTCCTTCTTTAGATTTTTCAAGTTTTTTTGGAAGCCCAAAGTCAATATCCTTAAGAAAATCTTCTTTCAACTCAGGCAGTTCAATTTTTGGTGTTTTTGTTTTTTTAATTGGTAATTTTTGTTTTATTTTTGGTAAAGGTTTTTTAGCTTGTTTTATTGAAGGTTTTTTTAATGTTATTTTCTTTTCTTTTATTGGTTTAACTTGAATTATTTTTATTGGTTGCGCTTTCTTTACCTTTATTTTTTTTTGTTGAGTTATTTTTTTGAATCGTTTTTTTGCAATTGTTTTTTCCCTTTTGCTTAACATTTTTTTTGGCTTTAATTCTTCCACTTTTTTTACTAATTCGCTAAACTCCTTTTCTTCAGGAAAAGTTTCAGCTTTTTTTGGCTTTATGATTTCGTCAAAGAACTTGGGCTTTTCCTCAGCTTGTTCTTCAAACTCCAGATTAGGAAACGGAGGTGGAGGCGGAAGAAGCTCTTCATCTTTATGCTTAAGTTTAGAGAATAACATATTTATACCTCTTTTTAATTGCCATATTTGTTTATTTTTAAATATTTATTGGTTTTAAGAAAAAGCTATATGGTGTAAAATTTATACTCTCAAATCAATAGGAACATATTGTGGCGGTCTTTCTCCATACTTTGGAAGCCTGCCTTGGCTATCATAAGTATGATAAACTGGTGGTACAGGTTGAATACCCTCTCTTTTTTCAGGTTTTGGTCTTTCTTTTTTTGGTTGATTATTTAAACCAATTAGTTCTGCTACTATGGCAATTAAATATGGGTTAGTCAAATCAACACTAACTATTCTCTCATTTCTCATAGCATAATCACCTTAAAACTAGTATTTAAACTTTTCTATTTTTCACCACTTTATAATAACAAAAATAAAAAGATTTATAAATAGACATACCATTATATACCCATATGCCAGAAATAAACCAAGGTAGACGGCTAGAAGTCTTAGTCATAGATGATGATCCTTTAATTAGAGACTTTCTAAAGGAAATAATCGAGCCATGTGGGGCAAATGTTACTACAGCTTTGAATGGAAAAGATGGTATAGAAAAATATGTTTCAATGTTTAATGGGGGAAAACCATATGACGCAGTATTCACAGACTTAAATATGCCAGAAGCAAGTGGGATAGAAGTAGTTAAACGGATTAAGGGCATATCTCAACCAACACCAGTTTATGTTGTAACAGGACGTCAGTCTGATGATACTTACAAAAAACTCTATGGCTTGCTTGGGCAATTAGGACCCGATGGTGTAATACAAAAACCATTTTCGCTTGATACTATTCAGGAATATATCAAAAAAATTAAATCAGATAAAGGACTCTGATAAAATGGAAGGACAAAGAACGCTGACAGCACTGATAATTGATGATGAACTTGGTGTGAGGGAATCGTTTGAATGGATATTAAAAGGCCTTGGCGTAAATACGGACTATGCAGAAACTACTCAAGAAGGACTCTACAAACTGGCACAGAACCCTTATGACTTCGTATTTACTGACCTAAAGCAAACACCAACTGGTGTAGAAGTTTGGAACTATGCACTTTCTAGGGGTATAAAAAATGTTTATATAATGGCAGCCGAGACTGTAGGTGAATTATTTAATAAGGCTAGAATGGTAGCAGGAGACAAATTGATTATAAAACCTTTTGACGTGAAAGATATTGACCGAATAATTAGGCAAAAGCCACAAGAACCAACTTAATCATAATCTCTCCAAGTGTGCCCGCATTTCTCGCACCTTAAGAACTTTGTTTCCGGCTCATCCCCTGCTCTTGTCTGCACAAGCCAGAAGTAAGCTGTTTTATGCCCGCATTTAGGGCATTCTGCAGTTGTTTTAGGCAGTGTCTGCAGCTCGCCTTTGTCTATCACTTCAACAGCTTTGTCTGTTTTTATAATAGTCTCTTTGACTGTAGCGCCAGCTACTTGCGTTGTTTTGTATCCGCAAGAGCAAACAAGCATCTTTTTGCTGTCTTCTTTCCTTGGCACAAGAATTGAGCCGCATTTAGGGCAAAACATCTTAAATCTAAAAACTTTGACAAATTCTATATAAATTTAACCTTTTTGGGTAATGCCCTTTAAAATATTGAATGCTTCCACAAACAATATCTTGACATAGCCAAGCAAAGGAATTCTTAAGACAGCGTTGCCTACAATACTCTCTTCGCTTATCTTTGTTTCATCAAGAAAAGCGCTTTTTATGGACATGGGGTTTGTTTTATAGTTATCCCCCTTAGTTTGGAAGTAATAAATATTGTTATCCTGCCATTTCTTGACAACCCTATGGATTATAGGGTCCTTTTTAGCGCTCCAGAACACAACAACATCGCCAATTTCAATATTTTCAGGCTTTTTGCCTTTCAAAACCATTATGTCGCCTTTATTAAATCCATTTTTCAATGGAAATTTGTCAAAATCTCCTTTGTTTACGCTGTTGTTAATGTACCAATTGCTTGATTTTTGCCACCAATTGTCAAACCCATTATTGTGTTCCATGCTTTCGCTCACAACAGCAACAACTGGATGGGATGTCTGAAGAGCCAGCCCCAAACCAGGGTAAACAATAAACTTGATAAGCACAAAAGCCACTAAAATGTTGACAACCCAGCTCCAAATACTGTTATCCTCCCATATAAAATACCATATTTTCTTCCATTTTTTCTTCCAATTCTTCATAAACTGAGCTTTTGCAAAAAGAATAAAAAGGTTTTGATTTTTTAAGCAGAGTTTGAATAACAACAAAATTTCAATGCCGTGTTTAAAAAGAAATAGTTATGCAATTATTTTGCAAACATTACTTTTTCTAATTCGTCTGCAACATAAGAAAACCGGTTTTGTGCCCTGCCTTCTTTCTTCCATCTTTCCTTGGCAAGAGCCATCGCCTTTCTAAGTTTATACTCCAACCCATCTTCTAAATCATCTTGAATAACAAAGATTGCGCCAGTGTCCTTAACAATTTTTTTAGATTCATAAGCATCCACAATCATGTCTGTAGCTCCACCACTCCCCTTTGCTGGAACATAGATCCCTCCAATTTCAATGTATTGTGTAACTTCATTTGCAGTACCCCACCTTCCATCTTCTGAAAAAAACACATCGGGAAAAATACTGTTACACCAGTCCCTAAAAGTAAAATCTGCCCTAGGGTTGATGAAACAACCAATACCGAGGTAAATCAGTAAATCTAAGTGCTTAATGGGGTTTGATTTGACATGGGACTTCTCGTCCGGGAAAGGGGACACGCCCATTGTAAAACCTCCGCTTTCATGAGCGCCACGAATTGGATAGTAAGGAGCTCCCCAGACAGCACCATTACTTGCAATTCCATCTTCTTCAGCAACTATCTTTCCTAGCATCTCTCCCCTGACTTTTAGTTCAGGTGTTGGCTCGAATACATACCCATTCATATCAGGCTCTTTTCCAGCAGAACCCATAAAGCCAACGATTAGCTTGTCCCTAGGAAATGATCTATCGCTAAAAACCTCAATATTAATATCTCTAAGAACCATCTTTTTCCCTAATACCAATTCCGGTATTGTGTATGTCCCTGGGATATATTTTTCTAACATTTTAAATATGAAATTGTGATGTTTACTTTAAAAATCTTACTGTACTTAATCCCTGCAAAAAAACAATAAAGCATATAAACAAATTGAATACTTAATTATATAATGAAAATCAATAACATATTGGTGGTCTACACGTCCCCAAGAACCAAAGAGCAAAAATCAACCTTGGAAATAGTCAAAAAAATAATTAAAAAATATAATATAAACTGCAGATTGTCCAACAGGGACAACTTAAATAAAAATCAATTCAAAAACAAGGATTTGGTGATTGCCGTTGGAGGTGATGGCACTTTCCTGAGGGCTGCGCATTTTGTTGAAAACCAGCTTTTGCTTGGAGTGAACGCTGATGTGAAAAACAAGGAAGGGTTTTTCATGAAATCCAATAAAAATGATTTTGAAAAAAAACTAAAAAAAATAATTAAAAATCAATTCAACGTCAGGAAACTGCCGAGATTAGAGGCTTGCATTAACAACAAAAAAATTGAAACTTTTGCTTTGAATGAATTCTTTATTGGGGCAAGAAAATCATATCATGCGGCAAAGTACACAATACAAGTGGGCAGCAAAAATGAAAGGCAGAAAAGCAGCGGCATTCTGGTAACTACGCCAACTGGAAGCTATGCATGGGCCAAATCCTGCTGCAACAAAACTTTGCCATTAAATTCAAAAAACTGCCAGTTTGTTGTGCGCGAGCCATATGAAGGCAAGGTTTTCAAAAACTACAAATTTAAATATGGAATATTAAATAAAAACCAAAAAATAAAAATTGTTTCAGAGATGCTTGATGGAGTCTTAATAGCTGATTCTGTCAGCAGGGAGTATAGTTTCAAAAACGGAAGCAAAGCAACAATAAAACTGTCAGATAGGCATCTTAATGCAGTATGGCTATAATTAAAACAAAATTCATCTGGATGGATGGAAAGTTTGTGAAATGGAAAGATGCAAAAGTACATATTCTAACTCATGCAATTCACTACGGGTCCGCTGTATTTGAGGGAATACATTCCTATAAGGCAGATGACGGAACTGCTATATTTAGGCTTGACGACCATCTTGACAGGCTTTTTCATTCTGCAAATGCTTTGAGCATGAAGCTTAAATTTACAAAAAAGCAATTAAAGGACGCAATCAAAAACCTGATAAAAATAAATAAAGTAAGTGACGCTTATATAAGGCCAGTCGTTTACTATGGTTATGGGAACATTGGAGTTTTCCCAAAAGATGTTCCGACTAATGTGGCTATCATAACCGTGCCGTGGGAGCATTATTATTCAACAAATTTGAGGATTATGATATCTAAGTATGCAAGGCATTCTGAAAAATCATCTGTTTTTGGCGCAAAGATAAGCGGCAATTATGCAAACTCGATTCTTGCAATGTATGAGGTAAGAAAAAAATGTTTTGACGAAGCATTGATGCTTGACCTTAACGGCTATGTTGCGGAGGGCCCTGCTGAAAATATATTTCTTGTTAAAAACAGAACTTTGATAACACCTAATAGCAGGAGCGCGCTGCCTGGAATAACAAGAAAATCGATATTAAAAATAAGCCGCGATATTGGAATTAGAGCTTATGAGAGAAAAGTGACTATTAAAGAAGTCAAAAACGCTGACGAGCTTTTCTTCTGCGGCACTGCAACTGAAATAGCGCCTGTAATATCCATTGACAACAAAAAGATTGGAAACGGAAAAGTTGGAGAAATAACCTCAAAAACCAAAGACAAATACTACAATATTGTAAGGGGAAAAGACAAGAAGTACAGTAAATGGCTTACTTATGTTGAATAAATATGAAAATAAGAGATATTGGGGGCGAGTTTGGATTAATTGATAGAATTAAGAATAAAATTAAATTATTTTCAAAAGGCATTGTTGCAGGAATTGGAGATGATACCGCTGTTTTAAAGTATGACAAAAATAATTATCTTCTTTTCACTACCGACATGCTTGTTGAAAATGACCATTTCTCCTTAAAATATTCAAATCCGCAGCAGATTGGAATGAAGGCAATTGAGCAGAATGCAAGCGATATAGCTTCTATGGGCGGCATTCCCAAATTTGCTCTTGTTTCGCTGGCTTTGCCAAATGAAATTGATGTTGATTTTGTTGATAAATTGTACAGTGGAGTCAACCAAAAATCAAAAAAGTACAGAATAAGTATTGTTGGCGGAAATATAATGCATTCAAAAGATATTGTTGTCAGCGTTGCATTAATTGGGTTTGTAGAGAAGAAATATTTGGCATTAAGGAGCGGAGCAAAAATTGGCGATGTGATTTTTTGCAGCGGAAATTTTGGCTCTTCAAGTATTGGTTTAGAGTTGTTAAGGTGCAATCTCAAAGGAAAATCAATAAAAAAGCATCTTGAGCCGGAAGCAAGATTGAGTTTAGCAAGGAAATTGGTCAAAGTTGGGATTAATTCCATGATAGACATTAGCGATGGTGTTGCATCAGAGGTTAGGCATATTTGCAATGAATCAAATGTTGGAGCAATAATTTATGCTGATAAAATTCCAATATCAAAAGAAATGATAAATGATGCTAAAAAAATAAACAAAAATCCGCTTGATTTTGCTCTTTATGGAGGAGAAGATTTTGAGTTGATATTCACAGCAAATAAAAATAAAATAAAACAATTAAAAAAATTTGATGTTAAAGTTATTGGACAAATTGTGGCTAAAAAACATGGAATTAAATTAATAAAAAATAATAAAAAAGAAAATATTAAAAGTGGGTTTGATCATTTCAAAAGGCTAAGAGTTTAGAAAACCCAAAAGCCATCATGGCTTAATCTTAAGCTTTTTTTTCTTGCCTCAAATTCCCTTTGTACATTTGCTGCTGATGTTGTTCTCTGCTCAGTAAACTTTAGTTTTGCCTTTTCATTATTTACTCCCATTAGGAAGGCAGAAACGCAATGCGGCAATACTTCTGCATTATAGCCGCCTTCCAGGCATGCAAAAATATTATTAAAATTAGCAGATAATAGTTTTCCAACCTCGTAATATGAATTTACTGTCAAATTCAATTGCAAAAGTGGATCATCTTTATGCCCGTCAAATCCAGCTGATACAGCCACTATATCTGGTTTGTATTGATTTTTTATTACTGGTATTATCTTAGATAAAATATCTACAAATAAATCATCACTAGTGTAAGGCTGAACTGGAACATTTATTGTATAATATTTACCTTTACTTTCTCCTATTTCGTTAACCCACCCCGTTCCTGGATACGTGGGGAATTGATGGATTGATAGATAAAGAATTTTATCGGTTTTATAAAAAATATCTTGAGTGCCATTACCATGATGCCCATCAATATCGACAACCAAAACTCTCTTTCCTCTTTCATTCAGCCACTTGCATGCAATTGCAATGCTGTTGAACAGGCAGAATCCCATTGCTTTGTTGCTTGTTGCATGATGCCCAGGCGGCCTTATTAATGCAAAATCATTCTGCTTTGCCGCCTTTATCGCTGCGCCGACTGCATAGCAGGCAACCTCGTAGCTTTTGGAATTTGTGTAGGTATCTTCATCTAAATTCATTTCTTTTGCACTTGCATTTTTAATCAGATTAATATATTCATCATCATAAACTAAGTTAAGATATTTTTTTCCATTTTCTATTTCAGATTGCTCCAAATCACCAAAAGCAAGAAGTCTTGCTGGACTTTCTGGGTGATTTTCTGCTTTATGTTCAAGAAATATTTTGTTGTAGATTAGTTGCATTTTAAAATTTAAGATATTTATTTAATTTTTAATCCTATACTTTTTGATCTATTTATTGCTTTACTACTATCTTTTTCTTTAATCAAAATATGATCAGTAGAATATGCAGAGATAACAAAAATGCTTATTTTTTCATCAGCAAGAATTTTTGAGATTTTAGCTAAAAAACCTACAAGCCCAAAAGGCAGAATCATATCAAAGGTTATTATTTTCCAATTCTTATCAATCTTTATTATATGTTTTTTATTTTTATTAATTTCTGATTGTCCAATTATTGCTGTGATTTCATTTTTGTCTTTTATGACTGCAAAAGAATCTGGCAAAGGTTTTCTGGATTTAACTATTGCAAATTTTCCTTTCCAGATATAGAATTTTCCATTATTAAGATAATTTTCAAGTTTCATTTCATCAAAATTAAGTAGGAGGACATGCTCAAGAATGGGCAAAAGTTATTGCAATCAGCTACCTTGTTACCGACTCCACTCTGTTACTCATAAGCACCAATGCTCAAGATTACCGCTGCTTTAAGTCAATTTTGCGAACGTAGTGAGCACGTGGGACTTTATGTCCCACAAAGTGTCAACTGATTTCGCAGTTGATTTCTTTCCAGACCTTACGGATTTTCAAAAGCACAAGCCCTATAAGGCAGAGCTTCTACGCCAGCAGCAAGACTAAATGCAAAGACTCAAGCTGCTTCAAGAGCTTCACCGCGCCTAAAGCACGTTTGCGCTGACAGGAGAGTGCTAGCTTCCCGGCAGAGTCCTCCCATACGATAGAATACATAACAGATTTTAAATGTTTATGCTATTTTAAATTATCAAAACAACCAAATAACCAACAAAGCAACCTAAGCTAAGAATAGGCATTGCTGGATAAAATTTGTTATGCTGCCCTTTAAGCAGCAAAATTGACAAGGCTAAGCTGACAAAAAATGGTATTATTAAAGTTTTTAAGAACCCTATTAACACTGTTTCTTGCAGCATCAAATCTTTCATCACTACACCTGCAAATATCAGTGTGAAGCCAATATCACCGCCGCCAAGCATAGCAACAGACTGCTTTTTTGGAATTTTAATAGATTTTTTAATTTTAAATTTTGAAATTGAAGATTGATTTAGTTGAACTTTATCTTTTTCATAAGGAATAAGCAATCCTGCAAAAACATTTGAGCTTGACTGGAACTTAGCCATTTTTATCATGTGCTTTGTTTTAAAGACAGATATATAGTCATATATTGATATAACCACTAAAAGCATAAATGCAGCAAATAAATTGATTATTGGAACAAATATCGCAGCTAATCCGCCATAAATAAATACTTCAGAAAGATTTTGTATAATTATGTTAGGCTTGTATAATTTTAAAATTGATACTATCAAAGCAATAACAGCTGCAATAATATTGTTTATGAATGCTGCAAATGCAATTGCCAGAGTAAGCCATACTGTAAGAAAAAACCATAGTTTCCAAATAAACGGCTTGTTGAATTTTATCAGCAGCAAGACCAAAATTGTGCCAATTAAAATTGCTATGGTTATATAAATGAAAGATGCACTTTGATTTTTCACTTCAGGCCTTTCAAGGTTGTACGGCAATGGCTGCCAAGCAACTGCTTTTGTTTCAATAGTCTTTTTGTGGTCAATGTAATGATTTATCACCAGCAAGCCTGTGAATTGCGCTATGAAGAAAAATAAAACCAAGGCAATAATTACTCTAGGCGTGTGCTTCATTTTAAAATATTAAAAACTATAAGGATTTAATAAGTTATGTTTTTATAAAGATTGATGGCAGTTTAAGAAATAATCTTACCTTAAAACGTCTTCAATTGGTTTTTTTGTCTTTGTTTGCTGAGCTGTCTTTTGCAAGTCAACTCCCAGGTCTTGCAGGCTTTTTATATGCATCTGCATTAACTGCTCTACTATAGACAATATTTTTAGCATTTCTTCCCTTTCCTTTGCAAGCGTTGTCAAAGAGCCCTTGTGAAATCCAACTTGCTCGTCCTTGCTTATGTCTTTTGGCATTATAGAAATTAAAATGGATTAGTATATAAGGATTTCTAAAAATGTCGGAAATCAGTCGAATGTGAGCGAGTTCGCAACTAGCTCACTCGCATTTCACAGATTTCCGAGCATTCCCAAATGTCGGCAAATGCTTCGCATTTCCGAACACTCCGAAAATCATAGATTTTCGATGAACCAAGGTTTTTGATAAGATTTTTAAAAAAACATATATAACATAGTATTATGACCAAAGTTTTAGGCATTGTAAAGGAAGGCAAGCTTATTCCAGAAGATATGTGGATGAAGTTTGTAAAAAGCCTGGAGAATGATTTTGAGAACCTAGAAACCAACAAGGAAAGGGCAAAAAGGGAATTGGCAGAAGCGATAATCAATGCAATCAAAAAAAGAATTGTGCCAAAATTTGGAGTTTTGTTTTCTGGCGGAGTAGACAGCTCATTAATAGCTTTTGTTTGCAAGCAGCTTAAATGCAACTTCACTTGTTATACTGTTGGAATTGAAGGCTCTGACGATATTGAATGGGCAAAGAAAGTTGCTGATGAGTACAAATTTAATTTTAAATATAAAATATTTGAATTGGATGAATTGGAGATTATATTGAAAAATGCGGTTAAGCTGCTGAATGATGCGGACATTGTAAAAGCAAGCGTTGGCGCTGTCTTGTACGCTGCTGGAAAATTGGCATTGGCAGACGGGAACAATGCATTGTTTGGCGGCTTGGGAAGCGAGGAGTTATTTGCTGGCTACCAAAGGCATGAAAGCGCTTTGCAGGAAAATAACTTTGAGAGCCTTCATAGAGAATGCTGGAATGGATTGAAGAGTATGCGGCAAAGGGATTTAGTCAGGGATTTTACAATTGCCAAAAGCCTTGGGCTGGATTTAAGAGCACCATTTTTGGACAAAGAGCTGATAAAAGCTGCAATGAATATACATCCAATGTTTAAATTAGACAAGAATAATAAAAAAATAATACTAAGAGAGGCAGCAGAATTTATTGGGTTAAAAAAAGAGTTTGCATGGCGCAAGAAGCAAGCTGCCCAATATGGAAGCAATTTTGTAAATGGGATAGAAAAATTAGCTAAAAAGAAAGGTTTTAAGTTTAAGAAAGATTATCTGCAGAGTTTATTAGTAAAGTAATTTTTGATTTATTTTTATTTAATTAAATTTTATTATTGTGAGTGCCTAATTGTCTAGGGCAAGAAGCACAAACTAAATTAACTGAAGGATAACTTTAACCAAAAAATAAAAATTCAATATGCCTTCGGCAAACTCTTGTGCTAGTGACATGCGAGACTCGCGAGAGACTCGCTCACCAACTCACTGACATTAAACCTCCTCGCCTATTATATTTAAACAAATAAAATGATTTACAAATTCAATGCTTATGGTCATCCAAACATATTAGCAACTCATAAAACAACACTAGAATTTACAAAAGACAAAGAAGTCAGCTTGAAAGGAGACTGCATTGTTGCAGTTAAAGCTGATTTTGATTTAATCAAAATAAAGGAATTCATTAAAGATTCTAAAAATAATCGAATAATAATAAAAATTGCATCAGAGGATAAAAAATATCAGGAAACAGTTAGTGCAGAACTTAATCCAAGCTTCAACAGCAGTAAGGAACTCGTAATTAGAAAGACTAATTTCGTTTCTGAAAGGACATTTGCAATAAGGGCAAATAAGGCCGCATTTGACTTGGATAGGCATTTAATTAGTTTTTTAAAAGAAAAAAAGAATAGAATAGGTGTTATCATTGAAAATAAAGAAGAATAAAGTAGAAAATAAAACATTTTCTATATATTTTATATAGAATTTTTATCACCAAAAACAGATAACTTTTTAAATGAATAAATCATTATGGATTACTTAGGGGAGCTGTAAACTTTTGGTTCTCGAGAAGGAAAAGAGGTTGATAAATAGAGGACGGAATGAATGTTAATATTGGAGAAGATTAAAAGAAAATGTCACAGAAAGACGATTTGGAAAAATTTTTGAAAAGAGCAACAAAGGTTGGGACAATGGCAGTAGGATTTTTGGGGTGGTTTAGACAAGAAAGTCCATCACCAGTTATTGTTGAAACTCCAGAAATAGATAAAGCAATTCAACAGTCTACAGAAGTAACTCCACAGCCGAGATATGATGTTTATGCGTCTCCTAACGGAAGATATGTTCTAACCATCGATGAGTTATTTGTTAATGAAATATTACACCCCAGCCCCACAAGGAGAAATGATTATGAAGAATGGCTAAAAAAGCACTTGTTTTTTGGAAGTTTTTTAGATTCACCTAATTTTAAACAGACTGAAGATAAATATGGCAGATATTTGAAAGACCCGCTAAAAGAAATAGCGGCTAGAGTTGAAGAAGATGTACAAAAAGATTTTATAGCAATTGGGCAAAGAAGGCACAGCGCATTGCCTGCAAGTTCCCATATCTATAGTGATTTACAAGAAGCGCTTAAAATATCATTAAAGGCTGGTGTGCCCCTTGATTATATAATTTTTATTGCAGCCTTACTGCATGACAAAATTGAAGAAGATCCAGAAATAAAAGGGTTTGAAAATAATTGGCTAGATGCTCTTTTTAGGAATGATGGGGCTAATTTAAAAAAATATTCTGGGTTATTAACCGAAGCAAGAAGAAAAAAGGCTGAAGAACTCGAAAGGAGATTAAATGGTTACATTCCCCAAGGTGTGAAAGGAGCTGAAAGAGAAGATTACAGGAAATATCACACTAAAGCTGTAAGAATCGTAATGGATGCTACAAGATTTACAGATAAAAATTCTTATGCCTACTCCCTAAGACATGATTTCTCAAGAGATGGTGGTGAGGGGCTTGATCAAACTTTTAGAAGATTTGTTGTAAAAAGTGCTGATTTGATAAGTAATAGTGATGAAACTGATCCTATTCCTGCCGAGGTAATGCAACAATTAAGAATGGCCTCTAAAAATGGAAGGATAATTACTGGTTCTGTAGATGGTAATGAAATTAGTTATGTTATTGGAGAAGAGTTTACAAAAAGGTTTGGAAGCCTAGAAAAAGACGGAAAATCAATGAGTGCTGCAATGCGTGTGGCAAACTCGGTAGCAGGGGTTTCAGGCATGCAATATGCAAACCGAACTTTTAATAGTTATGGTATACCCACGGTCTCTGGAAAAGTAAATGAAGGTACACATCAATTAATGAGACTTGCAGTTTATGCAATAAGCGATTTAGTAGATGCCAAATTAAGGTTGGCACAATCTGCAATAAAAATATACGAGGATGATCCAGAAATAAAAGCAATTAAACCCCTAGTTGATAAATTAATTGAAAGAAAAAAACGAACTACATTTTATTATAGGATAACTGATCCTGGATTTATTGGGACTTGGCTCGCAAGAGATGCAGGCGGTAGAGAAAGTATTGACGCATTAGATAGAGATACAAAAGAAAGAATAGAAAGCTACAAAGATGCAAGACATTTAGAAATACTGCTTCCAAAATTTACTATGGTGTATGACAAACATGCAAGAAGGGACTCTCGTCAACTTGCCACACTAAATAGTCCTGGCGATTATGATCCTAGAAAACATATTTTTTCCACTCTTGACGACTTTAATCTTTTGATGAGGCTATTGCCAGACCATTCAGAGATGATTACAGACTACAGAAGACCAAATGGTAGCCAATAGCTTAAAGAGGTTTTTAACAAAAAATCCAAAAAATATTAAATAATAACTAATTTCTCATAATAAAATGACAGTTGAAAGTTTATCACATTTGGAAGCTATTTTTGATAATGAGGATATAAAAGAATCAGTCAGAAAAATAAAACGTGCTTACAAAGAACATAAAAGAATTTCTTTGCCATCAGACGAAATAGAGTTAGTGCAACAAGCATACAAAGAGGAAATGAGAAATGCAGAAGCAAGGACTCACGCTTTAGTTCACACTTTCTTAGGTAGATATTGGCATGGCCTTCCTGTTAAGCCAGCTATGACGCTAGAAGGCTTATGTGCGTACAGATTCCACAATAACCCTATAGTTGTAGTTGAAGATCTAACGAGACCAGATATTATTGCTTTGCAATCAACAGATGAAGAATTAACTAATATGATTACTGCAAGACATAGTGAATTACAAACATGCAAAGCACATAATGTTCCAGTAGAAGTGGAAAAATCCTTTTTGATATATGCTCCAGATAATTTTGTAAGGAAGATTATAAGTTCAAGATCTTCTTCTTTTGGTGAAATTGAAGAACAACTTAAAAGAAAAAAAAGAGATGTTATCGGAATCACTGGTAGAATAAAATCACCAGGCGATTTAGCGGATAAAATAACAGATAGAAACTTTGGTATCGATAAAATTTACAGAGTTGATAAAATACCTAGCGAAAATGATGAAGTGAAAGATTTGAGTGGCATAAGATTTATTACAATGAACCAAAATATGTGCTATATAGTTTTAGGATATATAAAGGGGAGAAAGGATATATCTATTGTTAGTGTAAAGGATTATATCCAACATCCTAAAAATAACGGTTATAAGGCCATTAATTTGGTCATAAGCTACTGTGGCTTATTTCATGAGATTCAAATAGTTGATACAGAAAAGTATGATTTTAATAAATTACACCCAGATGCCGCACATAGGGTATACAGACAAGTTATCAAGGAGGCAAGAGAAAAAACTGGACAATCGTGGTTTGAGCTTAATATACAGCTAAGGGAATTGTTTGGATTGAAGCCGAGTCCACTATCAAAGATATATACACAAGCCAAGCGGTAATTTGACACTAATAATAACCACTTCTAAGTAGTCAAAAAACGAAAGATTTAAATAGGGTAATTCATAGTAATGATATGGGCGATTTTGATGGAACACCATCTATTAAAAGAAGAAGTAATTAGGGACCTTTGGGCTGGAAAACCAATTTCAACTAGTAATCCAACTGTTAGACTTATTTTAGATGAGTTGTATAGTCATCAATTTATTTCAAGCCCTGAGACTACTCCAAGACTAACTGACGAAGGTGTCAAGTTTGTCGTAAATGGAAGGGACTCATCTGAATTAGTGGGACTTCTTGATGACATAAATTTGAGTCAAGAGGAAAGAGTATTTTTAGCTAATGCAATCCAAGGTATTATGGATAAACCTTTTGCATACGAAATAATAAAAAAATCTGCAGAAAATCCAGAGAGAAAAAAATATCCTAGTGTCGATTTAGGTTCTTTTGATGATGTGGAGCATGGAGTCCTATTCAACGCAACGAAACATATAATGATTGATCCACAAATAAGCCGAGAGACTATTGATGGCGTAGTACAAAGACTTCAAAAATATGGTGCCGATATTGACAGAGTTGATAATAGAAATTATACTACAAAAGTAAGATATAAAGTAGGAAACACGCAAAGAACACTCTACTTTGTTAAAGCTGATGCAACAAAAGTTAAACCTGCAATGGAGGTTATGGTAAAAAATGGAATTTTTTCACTCATAATGAAAGGTATGGGCGGGTTCAGAGGGAGTGATAATTATGGCAATTTGCTAGATGCATTAGAACGGTATGTTGGTCTATTGAGGAAGTGGGGTTTGTTATTAACTGGAGTCCAACCACAAACTAAGTTGGATAAGATTGGAGAAGGCATCATTGCTTATTGGGTGCATTCTAGTAACGATTATAGGTTGTCTACTCATGGATTATACCAAAAGTGAATTAAACATTAATATTCACCCTCCTCGTCTTCCCCACATAATTCAAAATTCTTAATTAAATCTCAAAAAACAGAAAAATATATATATTAACAGATATTAATAAATATGAGAAAAAATGCCGCAAGCCGAGACTTTTAGTTTACCTGAAATAATTAGTGATGAGATCTCCGCATTAGTCAGGGCTGGATTTTACTCAAGCAAATCAGATGTTGCAAAAGATGCATTAAGATGTCTGTTTGAGCATAAGCCACATTTAAAAATAACTGCTGCAGTTGAACTATATAACTCAGGAGAAGTCAGCTTGGGCAAAGCCTCAGAGATTGCAGAGATGAATACTGCAGATTTCAAGGATGCGTTGGCTGAAAGAGGCATTGTGCGCGTTATTAAGTCTTCTAACAAACGAGTAAAAAAAGGGCTTGAAATAATAAGGAAAGCTAGAAGGTGAATTAATGGCTTTCGTGTTTGATGCAGATGTGCTCAGCACATTTGCGAAAATTAAAAAATTAAGCTTGCTAAAAAGATTATTCGGCAAGAGTTATCTCTTAATCCCACCTGCCGTCATATCAGACTTGGCACGTTCAAAATTACCATTAGTGAAAGATGTTCTTGCATCAAAAATTTTCCAACATCCAAAGCTAAGCTTACAAGAGTCTAATTTGGTGAAAAATATTTATTATCAAAAAAATCTCGGGAGAGGGGAGGTAGAATGCATTGCAATATGCAAAATGAGAAATTTCACATTGGTAACAAACGATAATAAAGCCATTCAGTTAGCAGAGAATTTAAACATTAATGTAGTTGACTTAGAAACAATTTTATATTCTTTAAAGGAATTAGTAAATAAGAATCAGCTTAAACAAATAATTAATGATATCGAAACCAAAGATAAAGTAATCATAATAAACAAACAGGAGATACTAAAGTAAATTCACCCTCCTCGTCTTCCCCACATAATTCAAAATCCTGCCATTTGTATATTTCCCATTGCCAAGAAAATCTTTATTATGCTTTAATATAACAAACCCGCTGCAATCTTTGCATTCTTTTTCCAGATCTTCTCCCTTAAACCATTTCTTCGTTTCTTCTTCATTCAGCTCAACTGTATTTTTTGCTGCTTTTTGCCCAATAATTTGAGCGCCTTCAATGCTAAGCCTTATCCCTTTATTATCAATCTCGCAAAAATACATGCCTGCAGAATTCAACCTTAACTTTGAAATGTCAATTTTTGAAATATCTTTGCTAATTATAAAAACTCGATTTTTGTTGTTCTTCAAAAAACCATAATCAAGCTTTACTTTTGCACCCCATTGCTTTTCTATAAATCCATAAATTTCTTTTATTTCTTTATTATTCAAGATTTTAAGTTCTGGCATTTTTATTTGTAATTTGTATATTTTTATTTTTTCAATCCGCCTTCGGCAAACTTTAGTGCTCGTTGTCGCTTTTCTGCCATTGCGCGACAACTCGCCGATTTATTCATTTAATAAATTTGAGGCGAAAATTAGTGGCAAAACAATTTTCGCTGAGTGTAAATTTGGTTGCCTAAGGCAACGGATTGAATTTTTATTATTGGATTCTTAAAATAAAATTTTCAAATCCCCCACATTGGATTTTGCTTGCGCATTATCTCTGCTATTTCTTTCAAAATATCAATTTCTTCTTGTGTTAAATACTTCTTAAATTCCTTTAATTTCCTGAAATGCTCTTCGGGAATTGAGGAGTATAAAATATCACTTTCATGTACTTGTCTGCCAATAGTCACATTTGGCAATGAAACAGCGACTTGCTTGCCTTTCTCAGCTTTCTCTAAATTTTCCTGCTCCTGCTGGATGCTTTTTACCTCTGTTATCACTGAGCCGTCTTTTTTCATCAATGGGGTGTTTGCCTTTAAAGTGCCTGCAAGCACTTCAACTCCAACAACAGCTGGATTATTCTGCCTGAAAATATAGCCTTTCATTATTTGTATCTTGCAAGGCCTGTACAAATATTCAGTCTGCTCTGCTTCAAGCCTTTTTCTTTCCTCTTGCTGCCATTTTTCAAAATCTTCAATGAGCTTGTAAATTATGTCGTTGCACAAGACTTTAGCATTTCCTGCCTTGACCTCAGGCAGTAATTCGACATTAAATCCAAGAACTGCGCTCTGCAAAGGCTCCTTTTCGTAATTTATTTCCGCGTCTGAGATGTCTTTTTTTGAGATGTTGCCAATGCTGGCTTTTTTGATTTCAATATTCTTTTCCTTCAATATTTTTACAAGCGCTTCTAAGCTTCCAAGAGAATCAGCCTTTATAACAATTCCTTGCTTGTCTGTTTCTATTATTACTTCCTCAACTTCTTTTTTTATTTCTTCCCTTACTTTTTCAATCTCGCCAGGCAAGCAGCTTCTTAATGGCATGCCTGCAACAACATTATCAAGCTCAGGTGCTGAAATCTTAACGCCTGTTGCAGCCATTACCTGCTTAACAGATTTGAATCTGGCTTTTTTATCGCGCATTTCTGCCAATGGCATAGGCTCAAATAATGCTTTGACTTTTGTAACAATTGGTTCACCTAATGAACCTATGACAATTATGTCATTCTTTTTCAAGGAACCATCATAAATAATTAAATCAATTGTTGTTCCTAGTCCTTTTTCTTCTTTCACTTCTAAAACAGTTCCTTTTGCATTACCTTCAATACTTATCCTTAAACTTTCTTCAAGAAATTTCTGAGACAAACCCGTTATAAACATCAATAATTCAGGCAATCCTTCCCCAGTTTTTGCAGAAGTTGGGATTATTGCAATTTGTTTTGTATAGTCTTCAACCCTGTCAAATCTTTCAGCATTAAATCCAAATTCGCTTAGCTTTCCGACAATCTCGTAAAGCTTTTTTTCAAGAAGAAGCATTGAATTTTCATTTTGCTTTTTTATGTTGTCTAGCAAATGAGCATTGGTATTTGATTTCCACCCTGGCAAAAGGTCAATCTTATTTAATGCTACTACAAAAGGCGTTTTATACTGCTTAAGTATGTCTATGCACTCTACTGTTTGAAGCTTAATGCCTTCATTAATGTCAACAACTAGAATGGCAATGTCTGCAAGATTGCCTCCTCTTTTTCTTAAGTTTGTGAAAGCTGCATGCCCAGGCGAATCGATTATAAGAAACCCAGGTATTCTGATTTCAATTTTAGCTTTCTGAAGTAATGTCCCACTAATCTTTTTGACAACATCGATTGGAATTTGTGAGCATCCAATGCTTTGGGTTATTTTTCCAGGCTCGGAATCAACAATAGCGGTACCTCTAATTGTATCTAGCAGTTGGGTCTTTCCGGCATCGACGTTGCCCATGGCAACAATAATTGGCTGTCTTAGCATTTTTGAGTCAGATTATAGTAAACATATTTTGTTTTTAAACGTTGTGTAATAAGAAAGCTTTTTATTAAAAATAAGGTTTTTCGCTGTTATGAGGATTATTACAGAAGGCTCAATCAAACTGAAAGTACCAAAAGCAGATAAGGTATCAAAAGAAATGGGGGTTTTCTACAATCCTGCAATGCGCTTAAATAGAGACATTTCTGTTTTGTTGTTAAATTCTATAAATAAGAATAATCTGCAGATAGCAGACCCATTGGCAGCGACTGGTGTAAGAAGCATTAGATTTTTGAAAGAACTAAGAAAAAATAAAATAAAAAAAATATATATTAATGACTATAGTAATGATTCAACGAAATTGATAAAACAAAATTTAGCATTAAATAAGATTCAATATACAAATAATGAAAAAATTTTAATTGCACCCTACAGAAACTTTGTTTCGGTGGAACTTAAAAATAAAGTATTTTTAAGTAATGAAGATGCAAATCTGTTTCTGCTTAATTCCACAGGCTTTGATTACATTGACATTGACCCGTTTGGTTATCCCGGAGCATTTCTGGACAGCGCATGCAAAAGATTGGCAAGAGACGGCATACTTGCAGTTACAGCTACCGACACATCTGCATTATGCGGCACATTTCCAAAGGCATGCATCAGGAAATACTGGGCAATGCCTAAGAAGGATGCAATAATGCATGAAAGTGGATTAAGAATTTTGATAAGAAAAATACAGCTAATTGCCGCACAGTATGACAAAGCGCTTACTCCAATATATTCTTATTCTAAAGAGCATTACATGAGGGTTTTTTTAAAAAATATAAAAGGAAAGAATAAGGTTGATGAAGCATTGAAATTGCACGGAATGCTTAATGATGCAGGGCCAATGTGGCTTGGGAATTTATGGGATAAAAATTTAGTTGATAAAATACATAAAAACGCATTTAAAAATAAAATTTTTAATAGTAATAAACAACTAATTAAATTTCTGCAAACAATTAAAGAAGAATCAAAAATACATGCTATTGGATTTTATGACCTGCATGACATTTGTGAAAGAAATAAAATTAAAAATTTGCAAAAAAAAGAAAAAATTATGAATAAAATTAAGAAATCAAGGTATCAGGTTAGCAATACTCATTTTAAGGGAGAAGGTATCAGGAGCAATATCCAAATAAACCAATTGGTAAGAATATTAAACAATAAATAGGCGAGCAGGTAGCTAAGCGAGCGAAATAGATGAACGCGAGCATGCGAGCGTTCTCGCATGCAGGTCGAGCTTTCGCATCTCACTGGCGAGCCAAAAATTTACCGAAGGCAGATAAAATTTTGTTTTTAGTCAATAATTTTCAAATTAACCAATCGCTCTCCTTACATCAGTAACTTCAACAGATTCAACTCCTTCAATATGGCTTATTCTCTTTTCAAGCTCTTCTGTGCTGCCTTTGCTCTCATCCATGACAAAAATTATATTAAGAGCCTTAAGCCCGAATGCTATAGGCTCGATACTTATCTTGAATTCCTGTGAATTGCAAAACTCAACAATCTCTTTTTTCGCTTCGGCTTCTAAATTAGACAAGTCTATGCTTGTATTTTGAGGCATTATCCTAAAAGTAATAACCACGCTTGCCATCTTAATTTGGGCCTTCGAAGTGGCACGATGCGCAAGTATATTTTGCAGCTATATCCCTGCAGTGGTTGCATCTTACAATTTCAATCTTTGCACAGCGAGGGCACATAAACCTTGTAGAGCCAATTGTATTAGAAATCCTTTTTTTGCATGATGTGCATACTGCTTGTTTCTCTGTCATTCGCTTTGGGATAAGATTTTAATTTAAAAAGGTTTGTTTTTATATTGAAATTGTATTGTTTTTTTCATCAACTTCAAAAATCTCTCCAAGAAACTGCTGTATTGTGTAAATATTTGTCTTACAGTGGTTTGTTATTTCAGAAACTTTTGTTTTAGAATCTTTAATTAATGCCATAAATGGCAGTATTTGATCTGCCAAATGCCTGTCAACCGGCGCTTTGCTTTCTATTTCTTTTATTAAATTATGAGCAGCTTCTTCCCCTACAATCTCTGCCCTTTTCCCTTGCTCGCCAAGAGAGTCTGCTCCAAGCCTTATTGGGTTGTTTTCATCTATGTCTTCTTTATTCTTAGAAAAAATCGCCCAGAGAGTAATGCCAGAGCCTGTTGATAATGTGTCTTGATATTCTGTTATTATTTTAATGGAGACATTGTATTTTTGTTTTAATATTGATTGTGCAGCTTCTGCTTGCCTTTCAGCAACTTTTGTTTGCTGCAGATTTCTTGAAGCATGTGAGATGCCTTTTATTTGTATTAAATGATGTTGTTCAATTAAATTATATTTATGCACATTTTGTATTAAATGATGATGAAATTCATCAAAATTTGAGAAATCATTTAACTTGTATTTTGGATTTATTTTAATTTCAACCTTGCCGTTGCCTTTTGGATAGCATCCTCGCTTCAACAATTTTGCTTCTATTTTAGCGAATCTTTGTAATTGTGGCAATAAAACATTATTGAAATAGTCGAAAGGCATGCTAAATTTGGTGTCCGTACCACCCTTAATGGTAATTGTTATTGGTTTTGACACAAACATTGCCGGCAGCAATAAAGCTTGAAGCAATAACGTTATTGAGCCAGCTGTTTCAATGTCTATATTGAGGTTTTTAGCCATTATTTTTTTTGGATAATACTTCAAATATAAAGAGCCTAGCTCTGCGCCTTCTGCATCTGCATTGCAGAGATCTTGCAATGATTTCACACAATAAAGGTGCTGGTTTTTCAAGCCAGAGTCTCTTCTTCCTTTTCTTATGCCATAAACTTCAAATGATTTTTGAGTGATTGTGGAGAGAGCTAAAGCTGTTCTAGCAATTTGTCCGCCGGCCTCTCCGTAATTTCCGTCAATTTTAATCATGCAACGAAAGAAATAGAGTTTTTATTTAAACGTTGTTAAATATCTTTGATTTACCAGCATATCAAATATTCTCTATATCTTGCAGTCCAGAATCGAGCTCATTTAAGTCTTCTGTGCCTAAGTCTTTCTCAACAATTTGAATGCTGTTTAAATCATTTCCAACTGCATCAACAACCACTTCTCCAGTTGCTTCAACTGGCGCTTCAGGTGCTGTCACTTCTTCTTTCTTCTCCATAACCTCTTCCTTAGCAGCCTGCTTGCATGCAGCAATAGAAATAAGCATCAATACAAAAATAAAAAACAACAATTTTTTCATTAAATAGCACCCATTTTGCAAACACTATATTTTCTATATTTAAATTTTTCCGAAAATTCACTGAACAACTTCAACTTCAATATCAGCTGAGATATCTGCATCGAGCTTTGCTATCCTTATCCTTAATACTATTATCTTCAATACATCATGCGCTTGTTTTAATGCCTCATGCGCTTCCTTTCTGAGTTCTCTTACCTCCCTTATTAATTCCTTTGTCGTATCGATGTTAGCTGTTTCATTTGTCAAGCTTAAGTTAAAAGCTTCAGCTAATTTGGCTTGTGCTTGCTTATACTTGTCTTCTGCAGTTGCAATTTTCTCGCTGAACAATTCCATCTCTAAACTGACATTAATTGATATGTTGATTTCATTTGCTCTTGCCAATATTTTATCAAGCCTTTTTTCAAGCACTTCTGTTCTCTTGACTAAGCCTTTGACTCTTGCAACCATCACTATTTCAGCATGCAACAATAGCTTTACTTCCCTTAATTCACGCCATTTTTCACGTAATTTTCCTGCCAATTCCTTAAACTGCTCTTTTGTCGTTGCAGCCTCTACTTCTGCTTTAAAAGAGTTCAAATCAGAAATTTGTGCGTCAATATCTGCTATTATGCGTGCTTCTTCTTCATCTGAAATATGCTCATTTGCCTTAACCACAATCTTTGTCTTTTCCAATTGGAATATCAGCAAGTTTATGCTCTTTAACAAATAAAATCTTGAATTAAGCAATACTAATTCTTCTTTTCTTTCATTTATCGCTTCTTTTAGCGCCTTTCTTGCCTCATTTAATTCCTCTTTCGCTGCACTTAAATTAGCTTTTGCATCTTCAAATCTTTGCCTTAATAATGCAAGCTCCTCATCTGTTATATTCTTATCATTCAAATCTTTTATATTCTTCACTCTAATGATTTTGTAAGCCCTTAATTCTAACTTTATTTTTTCTTTTTCCAGCTTGGCTAATTCTTTAAGTCTTGCCCTATTCAACACTGCTAACTTCTCTATTTCAGTCTCGTTTAAATCAGAAATTTTTTCAAGCTTTTCTTTATCGAGTTCTGCAAGTCTTTTTAGCTTTTCTTCACTAAGCTTTGATATTCTTTCAAGCCTTTCTTTTTTTAGCTCTGTAATCTTATCAAGATTTTTCATGTTTAATGCAGACAGCCTGTCTATTTGCCTTTTGTCAAGCTCTGCAATTTTTCGCAATTTTTCACTGCTTAAATTAGAAAGCCTCCCTATTTTTTCTGCATTCAATGCTTCTATTTTTGCTCTCTGATCTTCTTTTAGAATTCTTAATCTTTCTTTATGCTCCTCTTTAATTTCTCTAGCGCTAACAAGAACCCCTAATCTTCCCGAGCCTGATTCTGCATCTGCCTCAGCATTTGCAGAAACATCTCCACTTGGCCCTCCTCCAGATTCAGCAAAAGCCAGTGGTATTAAACTAAAAATAAATATTGCAATTAATGACAAAGCGATTGTTTTTTTCATTTTGACTTCCAAATTTTATTTGAATTTTTTATTGATTTTATCAAATCTTGAATGAGTTATAGGCTTGTTATTTATAAACAAACTTTTTTTGTTTAAAAATTAATGGTTTTTAAGCCATTTTAAAACTTTACAAAGCTTTATTCGGCTTTCTTTTGCTTTATAAAGGCATTTTTCTTTTTTTTAATGTTAAAAAGACTTTAAAATGATTTCCAATTTCAAAATGTTTTTATACTAATTAAAATATTGATTTTTTATGATTAAGTTAAAGATTTTAATTTGTATTTTTATATGCGCTTTAATCGCTAACATAGCAAATGCAGCTACGATTTATGGCACAATATATGATTTGTCATTAAAAAAAGTTGATAATGCAAGAGTTGAAATCAGCACTACACCTAAGCAATTTATTGTTGCTCAAAATGGCTCTTATTCTTTTATTGTGCCAAATGGGGAATACAAAATAAAAGCTCAGTTAATACAAAGAAATACTGTGCTTGCATCAATTGAAGAAAATATAACAATAAAGCAAGACGGCAATTATGTTCTTGACCTAATTTTATTTCCGGATATTGAAGAAGGCATTGAAGATATTGATATTGATGTTAACGGCGATATTGTTGAAACAGACAAAAGCAAGTATAAAATTTCTGTTGGCACTATGATATTGCTTGCATTAGGGTTTATTTTAATTGGATTGCACTATTTTAAGAAAAGAACAACGCAAAAAAAAGAATCAATAAAAATTGAAGAAGAAAAAACAGGGGAAAAATATGAGGATAATGATTTGGAGCATTTGATAAAAATAATCAAGCGGGAAGGCGGAAGAACAACACAGAAATACATAAGGAAGCAAATTCCTCTTTCAGAGGCAAAGATAAGCTTGATGATAGCTGAGTTAGAGCACAAGGGGATTATTGAAAAAATAAAAAAGGGAAGAGGCAATATTATTATTCTAAAAAGAAAATGAAACATAAGCAAATTAAAGACACTTATTTCATAAGATTAGACAGGGGAGAAAAAATAATTGAAACGCTGAAGAATTTCTGCAATAAAAACAAGATAAAATGCGGCTATTTCTTTGGAATTGGCGCTTTAAACGAAGTTGAGTTAGCGCATTATATCGTTGAGAACAAGAAGTACACTTCAAAAACCTACAAACAGCCATTGGAAATAGTAAATATGACTGGCAACATCACAACAATGAATAATGAAATATATTTGCACTGCCACATAGTATTGAGCGATGAGAAAATGCACGCAATTGCTGGACACATTAAAGAAGGAACCATAGCTGCAACATGCGAGATTATTCTGGTGAAATTGAACGCAAATATAAACAGAAAGCACGATGATTTTATCGGGCTGAACCTTCTTGATATTTAAAAACCACAAACCTTATAAACAAAAACTAATCTATTGCTTCAAAAGGGGATGGTTTATGAGTGCTGAAAAGGAGATAGTTAATTATTGGTACAATAAAAAGGGGCTTTTCACTATTAATAATATCAAAACAAATAACAAGGATCTTGGAATTCTTGCAATTAATCCCAAATCACAGGAAGTATTTCATGTACAAGTAATCTGTTCTTTGACAGGCACGATTGATTCCAAAGAGATGGGAATTTCCGCAGAAAAAATATCAGAGGAAAAATTTTATGATAATTCGATTTTGGAAGTAGTTCAAAAAAATATAAGTTCCATTGAAAATCCTGCAATAAGGAGGGTTCTTGTGCTGGGCTCCCTGCCGAAGTCAAAAAAGGCAGGCATAATAAAAGAATTTGGCATTATGGATATCCAAATAATGGAGTTTGAAAACATTCTATATGATGTCATGGAAAACCTTGACACGCAGTATTACAAAAATGATATAATAAGGACTTTGCAATTGACAAAATTTTTGCTTCTGAGCGAGCCTGCAAAGATGGCAAAGCTGCTTGTAAATGACTCATTCACATCAAATTCAAGAAAGGAATTTTTATCAAATATTTTGAGTAATGACGAAATTGTCAAGGAGTTCAGAAAGACAAATGTGGATAGATTAGCAGCAATCCTGAAGAATTCTGGCCTGAAAGCTGCGGAGATGGCGGAAATGCTTGAGCACAATGTTTTGAATAAGAAAACCAGGAAACTGTTTTTGAATTCCTTGATGGAGCAGGAGAATATGAGAAAACTTACCAAGCCGAAGAAAGCAAGAAAATTGGAAACGACTTTGGGGAAGTTTTTTTAAATATTAAAATAAAGTTTTCTTTGGCTAGAAATTATCCTACCTAATCAGCAGTTCATATATATTGTTTTGATAGTCTCGCTCTTCAATTCCTGGAAACAATGCTGGTAATTTGTCTTTTTGATAATCCTCACTATAAGGAACAATAAGAAAACGTACCCTATCGACATCAGAATCGACAGCAGTTAACACTGTTACTTCAAATGGCTCATTTGGAGCTAAATCGATAGACTCTAACACTATTACTTCAAAAGTCTCATTTGGGTTTAGCCTTCGCTTGTCTTGATTGACTATTTGGACTTTAGAGTAATAACCACGCGTTAAATCTAGATTGGACTTGGTGTTTGCGATATAAAAAGGGTCAGTGATAGAAGCGTCACCAATATTTTTTATCTTAATTGTGAATTCCATATAAGCTATATCCGGAAGCGCCGGCATCCCCAACGAGTCATTTGGCGGTATAATTCTATAAGAAATTGAATCAATTATCAAATCTGGCAACTTTATCTCTAGTGGTGGCAAAGGCCCCTCTAACTGTGGCGTACATCCAACGAGGCTAGCTATAGCAACAAACAATGCCATGATAAATATTAGGATTGGTACAATGTGCTTCATGGTTAATAATAAAAAATTTTATAATATAGGAGGGCGCGTATTTATATATAAATTTTTTTTATAATAAATTAGCTTCTCCTAAGCATCTTCACAACGCTGTCAACAGCCCTTATTGCATACTCATCAATTCTTTTCTCGCTCTGCTGCCATGTTATATTAGGTCCAGAAATACCTAGGGAAACTGGCTTGCTGTACTGAACTGACAAATCTAGAAGCTTTCTTGCAACAGAATGAGCAACAACAGTGTCATGGTCTGTGCCGCCTTTGATGATCGTGCCTATTGTAACAACACCTTCTATGTTTTTGTCTTTAAGCAATTCCTTAACAGCCAAGGGTATTTCAAAAGAGCCTGGCACTTCTATTATTTTAATGATTTTTGCACCTAATTCTTTTACCCTTTCTTGTGCTTTTTTGCTCATCTCTCCTGTTATCTCATAATTAAACAATGAAACAACCATACCAAGCTTTGTCATTTCACACCTTTATTTGTCCTTCATCTTCTTTTCCTTGTCTTCTGCCCATGCCAGCATATCTTGTAAGTTCTGTCTTGCCTTTGAGCAATGCCAATGCATTTAATGCATGCTTTTCTGCCCTGTTCTTAGCAATTTCATATATCTCTTTTTCCTTTTTCGCTTCATCCATATGGACAAAAACTTCTAAAATGTGCTTGTTTGTCATTAATTGGACATTTTGCAAACCAAGCGATGCTTCATGAGCGCATTGCTTATCAATTGGCTTTGGACCGGCCATTCCCAAAGCAATAGCGATATCACATTTATCTTCTTCAATCAATTTTTTGCACGCAACAGGCAAGTCCTTAAAGCCAGGCACAGTGTATCTTACTATTTTTGCATCAGAATTTTTTTTAATTGCATCTATTGCAAACTTTGCCATATCAACTCTTGCAAATGTTGTGTCAGCAATGCCTATTCTCATAGCAGCTCAACCTTTATTTTATCTCCGTCTTTAAGATTTAATTCTGTTTTAATGTGGACTGGCGCGATAAACTCAATTATTTCTTTGTGTTTTGTCAGATCTGGAATTATTATAGAGCCTTTAATGTTTTTGATTTTTGCTTTATAACAACTTGCCCCTCCAAATGTTTTGTTATTTAATTTAAATCCATTGATTTTTATTGGTTTAATGTTTTTTAATAAACCCCTTTGTTTTTTACTGACTTTTAAATTTAAAGTGCCGGGATAAGCATTAAAATCAAGCTTTCTTTTGATTTCTTTTTGGTAATGTTGCATCGACATGAAATAAGCGCCTTCTCCTAAACCGCAAACTATTTTACCATTAATTGTATTTTTCATATGTCGAAAATATACCATTAGTCCATCAAAAATCAGTGAGATGCGAGTGAGCTCGCGAACTCGCTCACATTCGACAGATTTTCGAGTGTGCTCGGAAATGCAAAGCATTTACCGACATATGACTAATGGACGTAAGTCAGATGTGCTTGTACAAGATGGTATATTCTCGAGCATCTCGGAAATCAAAAGATTTCCGATGATCATCAAAAATGTAGGACATTTTTGAGATGCTCAAAAACCACCATCAATTCAAGCCTATAATTAAGCTTCCGCTTCATGCCACCCATCTATGATGGGTGGTTTTTGACACAATCAAGTATTCTAATTTCACTTATAAAGCTTATGGCGCAAAGATTTTTAAACCGGCAAATCATTCTCTTAAGCAGATGGTAAACAAGAAACTGCTTATTGTTGGCATTGACCCAGGGACAACCACAGGCTTTGCGGTTCTTGACATTGAAGGGAACTTAATTCACCTTGATTCTTCAAAGCAGCTCGACTTAAAAAAATTAATTTCTAAAACATTGGATTTTGGCAAAGTTGTTTTAGTCGGCACAGACAAAGTAAAAGTGCCTGGCTTGATTGAGGCGTTTGCAGCAAAATTTGGAGCAAGAATTGCAAGCCCTCAAGAAGATATAAAAGTTTATGAAAAAAGAAAAATGATCAGCAATTTTAACTTCAATGATGAGCATCAAGGCGATGCCCTGGCTTCTGCACTGTTTGCCTACAAGGAAATAAAAACCCTGCTTGATAAGATAGACTTTTTTGTTGAAGATGCTAAAAAGCATAGCATCAGGGATAAAATAAAAGAGCTTGTCATCACAAAGAAAATGAGCATAAAAAATGCAGCCAGCATAATTGAGAAAGGAGATGAAGAATCCCAAATAATAGAAAAAGTTATTGCTGAGAAAAAGCTAAGTGAAAATGATTTTTTGAAATTGTACAATAAGCTGAAAAAATATGAGGCAGAACTAAACCTTATAAAATCATATAACAACAATTTAAGGAAAAGAATAAGCAATTTGGAAAAACAGGATAAATTAGAGGAGCCAAAAAATAACAATAAAAAATTTGTAGATTTCAAAGAAAACAGGCTCAGATTTTTGGAGAACCGACTTAAATCCAGAGAAAAAGATATAGAGTATTTAAACTTATTAATTAAAAAATTCAATAAAATCATATCTGATATAAACAATTTTTATATACTAAAAAAGCTTGATACATTAGGCATTAATGAGTTTAATTTTAAAAATAAAATATTAAATATACAAACTAATGACCTTCTTCTTATTGATAACCCGAATATTGCAAGCGCCAGCATAATAAACCTATTAAAAAATAAGGTTTTTGTCATTGTTCATAAAAAGCCAATCAGCAAGAAGATTGAAGCTGAACTTCCATTTTTGTTTATCAGCGCCAAAAGCCTCAAAATTGACGAATACGAACATTTTGCATTTGCAGAAAAAAGGCATTTTGAAACTGAAAAGAGCAAGGTTAACTGGATTAAGAAAATCATTGATGACTACAGAAGAGAGAAAGAGGAGCTAATTTAGATCGCTATTTCTTATCGTGACTTTATTTCCGGTCTTTAAGTCTCTTGCAAATATCTTTTTGCCAATTCTTATAAGCCTTACCTTGTCTCCTCTTACTGAAACAACATCGCCTTTTTTGTATTTTGACAGCTTGAAGAGCACATTTACCCTGTAAAGGTCTTTTCCATGCCTGCTTCTTGTATGAAGCTTTGAGCTTACTTTCAATTCGCCCCCAAAACTCTCTTTCAGCTTCTTGCCCAATATCCTTATGAATTTCTGCGATGTTATATAGAAGTCCACGCCATTGTCAAATTTCACAGTTTTTGTTATAGCCACATCTGCTCTTTTTTTAATCTGGTTGCAAACAAAATTTAGTATTTCATCATTTATATCCCTAAGCTGCAATATTCCTTGATAATAATTTGGGCGCGGCAGTTTCATTTTTGCAAATTATTTTTTCAATATTAATCTTATTATTGATTATTTTAATCGTGAATTTCAATGAATTTATCTACGATTGCATCTCCCATCTCTGATGTTGTGTTGTTTCCGCTTAAATCCTGCGTTCTTGTCCTGCTTTCTTTCAAAACAGCTTCAATCGCTTTGATTATTAAATCGCCGGATTTCTGCTGTCCAATTGTATCGAGCATCAGAGCGCCTGCCCATATTGTTGCAATAGGGTTGACAATGCCCTGGCCTTTTAGTTTTGCAGCACTTCCGTGCACTGGCTTGAACATAGAAATACCTTCTGGATTGATATTTCCTTGTGTGGCAAAAGCTAACCCACCTTGTATTACTGTTCCCAAATCGCCCAAAATGTCGCCAAACATGTTAGGAGCAACAATCACTTCATATTTCTCTGGCTGCCTTATGAAGTTCATTACAGCAGCATCAATTAGGTTAAACTCGTACTCTATTCCATGATATTCTTTTCCAACTTTATCAATACTTTCACGCCAAAAATTATAAGCCTCAATCATATTTGCTTTATCAATAGCAACTATTTTTTTTATGTTTTTTCTTTTTGCATACTCAAAAGCGTACCTTATAATTCTTTCGCAAGCTTTTCTGCTTAAAATTCCGATTGAATAAGCAATACTCTCTTTTGTTTCTATGCTCAGCCCAAATTTTGCTTTAAGTGTATTATTGTCAATCTCAAGCTGTTGCTTATTTTTACCATTTTTTACTCTTCCATAAGCCCCAACATAAAAGTCTTCGGTATTTTCCCTTATAATAACAAAATTAATCTCATTGTGAGTTTTGTTAGCTAATGGGCTTTCAACGCTTGGCAATAGTTTTATTGGCCTTAAACTGACAAATTGGTCAAAATAAGTCCTTATTAAATTAGAAACCTTCTGCTCTCCTATAGCATCAAAAGCGCCGCAGTAAATCACATTGCACGAATTCTTAATCTCCTTTAGGATTTTTTTACTTAATACCTCTTTTGTTTCAAGGTAGTGCTCTGCTCCGTGGGGATATTTTATCCACTCTATCTCAAACTTGTCAAGCTCAGCTGCTTTCTCAATTACTTTTATTCCTTCATTTATTAATTCTGGTCCGACACCATCTCCTGGAAAAACAGCAATCTTGTAGTTCATGTTAGAAAGCTTTTATTTGATTTGAGTTCTTATTTATATTGTTTTCGTTTAGCATAAAGTTTATATAGAGTTTTAAAAATTAATATTTCAAATGGACAAAAAAGAATTGATGAAGGCAGAGGAGGAAGAGCATAGAAGATTTCATAGAAGAATTTACTATATTGTTATTGTAATACTGCTATTTTTATTCGGAGGTGCAACTTTTTACCATTATATAGAAAAATTCGCTATATAGACGCGCTGTACCTCTCAGCAGCAACAATGACAACCGTTGGCTATGGCGACATAACGCCAAAAACAGATTTTGGTAAAATATTCACAATAATTTATGCATTTGCCGGAGTTGCAAATTGCATTATACGGCTTGTCAATAATAGCTTCGCATTTTGTAGAAGTGAGGGAAGAGTTCTGGCTAGAAAGACTAGGAAAGATAAAGATAAAACATTACCCTAAAACTTTTTTTGATAAATTAAAGACTTTGTTTAATTACAAATCAGAAAAATTAGTAAGTGAATATGAAAAATCTTCCAAGAAAAGAAAGTAATCACTCAATTAAAATAGCTGCTTTCGATGGCAATGCCTGCTTTGCTTTGATTTCCACTGCTTTTTCAGCCACTATAACCTCAACTTTGCATTTGAACTCTTCTTCATAGTCTTTAGATGAGTCATTTAAAGCATGAAACTCAATTTCTTGACTTAAAACAATCTGCGGAATTTTTGTTGTATCATTCAATAGTTTTGGAATCAATTTAGTTATCTCATGTCCATAAACCTTTAAATCACTAGACATTAATATTTTAATTAAATCATTTACATCTCTTGTTTTTTTCATCTCTTCTCCTAGTTTCTCCATAAAGTCATATTTCCATTTTTCTGCAGCGAATAAAGTAATCTTTGATGGTTTTTCTATTTTTGTTAACTTTAAAATTTCAATAATGTCCTTTCTAGTGTTTTCTACAAGCATTGCAACTGCTTCAGCCCTTTTGTCAATCTTATTTTCGTCATAGCTTGGCCATTTCTGCAACGAAGCAAATCTTTCGCATTTTATCATACGCCATATTTCCTCGCTTAAATGAGGTGTGAAAGGCAGCATCATCAAAGCAAGGTTTTTAACAGCTTCTCCAAAAACCTCTTTGTTACTTGAAAATCTTTGATTTTCAAGTTCCCCAGAAACTTTGTTTCTGAAGGATTTTTCCTTGTATTTCTGCAAAACATCAAAGTATTCCATAATCTTTCCGATTGCCAAGCTGAATTCAAAATTTTCAACATGTTTTGTTACGTTTTTTATTGTGAGGTGCATCTTGCTCAGAACATACTTGTCTGTGTCATTCAATTTATGCTCGTCGTAATGCTTATGAGAAATATTCTGGATGTTGTCATTAACCAAATTATAAACCCTGTTTAGGAATCTAAATGAGCCGTTAACTCCCTTATCACTCCATTCTAGTTCTTTTTCTGGCAGTGCAGCAAATAAAATAAAAAGCCTAGCTGTATCAGGCCCATATTTCTCGCTTATCTCAGCTGGGTCAACAACATTGCCAAGAGACTTTGACATTTTTGCTCCGTCCTTTATGACCATTCCTTGTGTTAATAGCCTTGCAAAAGGCTCGTCAACTGTTGCCAAGCCCAAATCGCGCAATGCTTTTGTAAAAAATCTCGCATAAAGCAAATGCAATATTGCGTGCTCTATGCCTCCAGTATACTGGTCAACTGGCATCCAGTATTCTGCAGATTCCTTGTCAAAAGGTTCTTTATCATATTTAGGGCTGCAATATCTTAAGAAATACCATGAGCTGTCGACAAAAGTATCCATTGTATCTGTTTCACGCTTTGCTTTGCCATGGCATTTTGGGCATTTTGCTTCTACAAATTCCTTGCAAGTTTCAAGTGGATTGCCTTGGCCTGTAAACTTGCACTTTTCTGGTTTTGGAAGTTTAACAGGCAAATCCTCATATGGAACTGGCGCAATGCCGCATTTATCGCAATAAATTATTGGAATAGGAGTGCCCCAGTATCTTTGCCTTGATATGAGCCAGTCACGAAGTCTAAAATTTATGCTACGCTTTCCTTGTTTATTGTTTTTTAACTCCTCTGCTATTTTTTCGATAGCTTCTTCACTCTTCATTCCAGAATATTTTCCAGAATTTATCAATATTCCATAATCTTCACAACTTGCTTTAAGAATTCCCTGTGGTTTACCTGTAAGGCTTATAACCTCTTTAATTTTTAAATAGTATTTCGTGGCAAATTCAAAATCTCTCTGGTCATGAGCAGGAACTACCATAACAGCACCTGTACCATAGTCCATCAATACGTAATCGGCAACATAAATCGGTATTTCTTCATTGTTTACAGGGTTAATTGCATGCTTTCCAACATAAACTCCGTTCTTTTCAGTTTCAGCTGATATCCTCTCAGCTCTGCTTCTCTTCTTTGTTTCAGTTATAAAATCTTTAACAGGTTTTTCGTATTTTGTTCCTCCAACCAGTTCCAAAACCATTGGATGCTCGACTGAAAATACTAAGGCTGTAACTCCAAAAATTGTGTCTGGCCTTGTGGTGAAAGTTGAAATTGTTTTGTTTGTTCCTTTTATTTTGAAATCTATCTCTACACCATGGCTTTTTCCAATCCAGTTTTTTTGCATTATTTTTACTCTTTCCGGCCAATGCTCAAGCTTTTCTATGTCTTGCAATAACTCCTCTGCGTAATCTGTAATCTTGAAAAACCACTGCTCAAGAAAAGTTTCTGTCACATCATTTTGGCAGCGCCAGCATTTTCCGTCTATGACTTGCTCGTTTGCAAGCACAGTTGCACAGCTAGGACACCAATTTGCAGCAGCCTTTTTCTTGTAAGCTAAACCTTTTTCATAAAATTTTAAGAAAATCCATTGGTTCCATTTGTAATAATTTTCGTGCAAGCTTGCAATCTCTCTATCCCAATCATAAGAAAAACCCATGTCCTTTTGCTGCTGCCTCATAGTGTCCATATTTGTTAATGTCCACTTTTCAGGGTCTATTCCGTGCTTGATGGCTGCATTTTCAGCAGGCAATCCAAATGCATCATACCCCATTGGATAAAGCACATTATAGCCTTGCATTCTTTTATATCTTGCAAATGAGTCTCCAATAGAATAATTTCTTAAATGACCCATATGCAAACGCTCGCTTGTGTAGGGATACATCTCTAAGCAATAGAACTTCTTCTTTTTAGGATCCTCTCTAACTTTGAATATCTGCTTTTCTTCCCACTTCTTCTGCCATTTTTTGGCAATGGCATTAAAATCAACAGTATCAGTCATTTCAGAATGAGTTTTATATTTTGGTTTTTAAAGATTATGTATTATTTTTATTACGTAACAATAAAAAGTATTTTATATGAGTGTATAAAAAATAGTTTATGAAGAAGTTTATACTAGTCCTTATTGTTTTCAGTATTCTATTCATAGTAGCATTAGTTTTCATGAACCTTAAGAACAATACGAATTTAAAAAATCAAGACGTCTCCTTTTGTAAAAGTATTAAGAATGAGTCAGAAAGAGATCAATGCCTCTTAAATCTTATTTTTGAAACATTGGACCCTTCACTTTGCAAAAAAATCGAGTACGAAGGTGATAGGGAAGGTTGTTATACAATTGTTGCTGCATTAAGTAATGATAGCCAAGTGTGTAATAATATTGAAGATGAAATAGATAGAGATATGTGTTTAGTGCCTTTTAAAAATAAATAGCTCAATCAAAACTCTTTCCTATTCCTCAAATACTCCACCAATTTTTCATTTATAATCAATTTATTATTCTCAATAACATACCTAAAAGGCAAAGTAACACTTTCATTTTCATTAATTTCAATTTCCAATTCGTCAACAAACTTGAAATCACTTAATTTTATTCCATCTAAAATTTTCTTTGCGACATAAATTGCAGTATCAGTAGGCATCTGCTTCTTGCCAAGGTTTCTTGTTCCAAATTTTATTTTAGATTTTTTTAAATTGTTTATCAGAGTATTGGTTCTTTTTTTTGCTGGATTGTCGCCCAAAATGCCGCCAAAAACAAAATATTGAAACTTATTTTTGTCTTTTGTTGTTAATGTTTTTTTAGAATATTGGGATAA
>Ga0209541_10001507_pt1 | contig 46102 bp, 43 predicted proteins | sample RifCSPlowO2_01_FD_184027 | JGI IMG/M metagenome (GOLD analysis project Ga0209541, IMG submission 184027) | Groundwater microbial communities from Rifle, Colorado - Rifle CSP2_plank lowO2_0.1 (SPAdes) (version 2) | ecosystem: Environmental > Aquatic > Deep subsurface > Groundwater | place...
TTATTTGCTTAATAATCCATCTTCTTTTTTTTCAGTCAATCTTGACATAGTGCCTCACCCAAGCACTATATGATTATCATCTGTTTATAAAGAAGAGTAAATGTAAACCAATTACGATACTAAACAAATTTTAGTTCGAATTAAGCGTAGAAACAACGTTGTCAAAGAAAGCTACCCACTACTGGTGCAGGAAATGAAGCAATGACTTCATCTCAGCACAGAAATGTGATATTCTTCACATTTCTTGTGATCGCCTGCTGGCTCAACACCCGTGGCACAAGAAATTAAGAGACTACTTGATTTCTATGCAGAAATGAGATCGTTTTCTCATTTCTTGCATGCTCGCTTCGCTCGGGGCTGTTTTCTAACCATGATTTTTCCAATCTAGGCGTAATTGGATGTGGCTACGCCACCAGTGGAACTATACACTGGTAGAAAACTCAGATTTTAAGTTTTAATTAATGGGAAACCAATTAGTGAGATATTTTCTCTAGAATCAATTCTTTTATTTTTCCTTTCTGTATTTTTCCAGTAACACTTCTAGGAAGAGAATTCATAAAAACTACTGCCTCCGGAACTTTAAATGGAGCTAAGAAATTGCGACAGTGATCTAGTACTTCGGCTTCTAAGATAACGGAAGAAGAATCTATGACTGCAATAATTTGCTCCCCTTTTAATTCGTTGGGAATACCCACCACCGCTACTTCTTCTACTTTAGGGTGCTTTCTAATTACTTCTTCAATTTCAGCAGGACTGATGTTTATACCACCACGAATGATAATATCTTTTTTTCTATCAGTAATATATAAAAAATCATCATTTATATATCCTATGTCTCCAGTAGGAAATAATTTGAGATTGGAAATTTGATCAGTTTTATTTTCACTAAAATTGTGATATCCTTTCATAACATATTCAGATTCAACAGCTATTTCCCCTTCTTTACCAAAAGGTAAGGCATTGCCATCCGAATCCAGTATAGTTATTTTACATCCAGGGAGTATTTTACCTACCCCTTTATTCGCGACCATCCCGGGAAAATTTGCCGAGATAAACAGCAATTCGGATAAACCATAAGTGTTATTTAATCTTAGGGAAAATTTATCTTCAAATTTCTTGGCTAAAGACTCCGAGAGAGGAGCTGTTCCACAGAATATCAAATTTACTTTTCCACTTTTGCTGAAATTTATTTCTTCCAAAGGGTATTCTAAAGATAGAAGCATGGAAGCAATACTAGGCACTAACCATAGAGCATTAACATTATATTTCATTACTTTCTTCCAAAAGTTCAAAGCGACAGAAAAATCAAAAGCTTTGTCTATAACTGTACTTGCTCCTCCTAAAAAAGGCACTAACATAAGATTATAGAAGCCAGCCATATAAGCCAAAGAAAGAAATTCATAAAATCTGTGGGTTGGTTCTAACTTAACTGTATCTATAAAAGCCAGAGCGTTTGAAATCATATTTTTATAAGAAAATTCAACACCTTTGGGCAAATTAGTAGTTCCGGAAGTATAAATGATAACTATAGAATCATTATCGTAAACATTGTTGAAAGAAATATTACTAAACTTTTCTAAATTTTGTAATTCTACTAAAAAAGAGGATAATTTTTCGGGGTGATTTTCTTGTGCTACGTGATTTATTACCAGAGAAGGAATTTTTTGATTTATCAACAATTCTGAAACGGACTTATCAACTAGTATTAACTTTGCTTCCGAATTAGATAGAATATATTGAATATCTTTTTGAACTAATTTAATATTGATAGGAACAGGAATTGCTCCTAGCTGCATACAGGAGAAATAGGCTAAAACAAATTCAATACAATTAGGCAATAGTATGGCTACTTTATCATGTTTTCTAATTCCATGAGAACTTAGCAAACTGGCAAATTTCAGCGAAAGTTCTTCTACTTCTCCAAAAGTATATTCTTTCCCGGTTTGGGAATTGATCATATAAACTCTATTTTTATTCTTTTCGAATACTATTCTAAGTTTGTTCACAAATTTATCTTTTTTATATTCATTCATAGTAATATTGTGAAATCAATTCCACCACCTAACATATTAACACAACCATATCGTGCTTATACTTAGAATCTTAAAATTAACCCTTATAAAAGTTATGAATCGAAACAACCATAATTAACTAAAATTTAAAATGACATTAGAAGTATATCATTCATTGGTTAATAACGGAGAGTTATTTACGGAAGAATTTCCCATGTTTTGAGGAATAACATTCCTCTCTTTTTGGTGCTCTTCAACTAATTTTTTCCATCTTCTCTCTGTTTTCACATAATCAAATGCTGAACTGCGATTACAAGGAATACCTTCTTTCTCCATTGTTTGCACAAACTTGATGGCTCTATGGTATGCTTCTTCTCTGGAAGGACGAGGATTCTTAAGTTTAAAATACTTAAAAATTGATAGGGGCATATACTTAGAACCCCAACGTTCTTCTAATCCTCCACTCTCTTCCACAAAAGCATCCTTTCCTAATTCCCCTTCGCCATAAAAGTAAAAAACTGCTAAATCTACTTCGTAAATGTAATCTTTGTGTTTCACAATGAAATCAAGTGTTTCTTGAAAATTTTCCTCATCCTCTCCCGGATGACCAGCAATCCAATAAGTAGATGTACGTATTCCGGAACATGCCAGACATTTCAAAGCATTCGATTGCTGTTGTACAGTTATTCCTTTTTGCATTACTTTGAGTACTTTTGGTGATGCACTTTCCATTCCTATTCTTACCCTGTGCAGCCCACCCTTAGCCCAGAGATCAGTCATTTCCTGTTTCTCACCATTGGTATCAATACGAAGATAGCAATCAAACTCTATTTTTATATTTTTTTCCAATAATAATCTAATGAAAGGGGTAAGAGAATGATTATACAAAGCATCAGTGAAGAAAAAAGAGTTTATACCATAAGTCTTAATTAGTGATTCTATGTGATGAACTGTTATATCAGGTGAAGCTCTTCTAAAAACCGCCCATAGTTTTGTTTCAGAGCAAAAAGAACATAAAAATGAACAACCCCGAGAAGCACCTATACCCAAGTGGAAGTATTTTCCTAAATCAAGATCAGAAAAATCTAAGGTAGGCAAGCAATTCATATCCATTTTCTGAATACCTAAATCTGCTGCGGCTATATTTTTTTTACCTTCGTGCCCTTCTTCCAAATATTTTCTAAAAACTTCCTCCCCTTCCCCAAAAACAACTTTATCCACAAACGGACATTTTTCAATCAACCGCGCCATGTTGGGAGAATTGGCATCAAAACCATTATAAGGGCCAGGACCTCCTAACAAAATCTTAACCTCTGGTGCATATTTCTTAACTTCACGCCCTAAAAAAAGTGCCGTTCCCAGAGTGCTGCTAAGCACTGTAAATCCCACATACTCTGGCTTTGTTTCTAAAAGCATTGGGGCAAGATCACGTAAAGAAGTAAAATGGTTTTCTAGGATAAGATTTAATTGATGAACCAACTCTTTGATCTCATTAGAAGAGAACTTCACTAAAAAAATTTTAAAATGATCTAACAGCAGAAGCTCAACATATTCATCATATAATTGGGGTAAGTCTTCTTTAAAAACAGCTGCATTCATATGAAAACCCAACAACTCGGCACCGAGTCTGGGAATAAGGCCCCGATAAGGGACATATTTGTTAATCAAACCAAAATACTCTTTTTGTGTGTTATATACTTGAGAAAATTCATTAAGATTAACCGCTTTAACTCTGTGCCCATATTGTTGAAGGTATGATTTAAGGGAAACTATTCCCACCGGAGGAGCAATAACATCCCAGAAAGTAGGCATTACCAATACTACATTTTTGGTCACTTTATTATTTGATATATCTCCCTCTATCTTTTGTTCGCATTCAGAAACAATCATTACACTACACCTCACTTCACTTAGTGATTATTTGAAAATTTAAGCATATAAATTTACTCACATATATAAAACTTTTGGCTGGTCGAGTGAATCATATTATACTTACAAAATTAGTTATTTACTACATCGGAAAAATACGCTCACCGGTCTCTTTATTATAAATTTCTATTATTTGCACCGGACAAACCATCGCAGATTGTTTAAATTGTTCAAGTTCATCATGATTAAAATCAAAAATCCATACTCCCGGACGTTGAGGATCTTCCCATCCACCTACCAAATCAGCTTTATTGTCATTATTATTAATTACCCAACGTTCAGGATAAAAAGCAACACAAGTAAAGGCACTAATACATTTATCTTTGTAATATACTACCCTATACTTCTTTTCAATATAAATATCACCCATAATTAAACACCCATTTAATTTCATTCTTTTTCTAAGTATCTTACTTGTAAATACAAACTCTGGCTGGTGAACCATCAGAACCTTTAACTTTTAAAGGCAAGACTGCAATGTTCCACCCGGTAAGTTCGGATACTTTGTCCAAATTAGCTACGTATTCTACCATTACAATATTGTTGCTTAAAATTATTTTGTGCACAGGGGAATCTTTGTCAGTACATATCACTTCAGGAATATTAATTCTGGAATCATCCGGAGAAGGTATGTCCATGGCAAGTAGTTCTACTCCTTGACCGACTAAATATTCGGCTGCTTCGGTTGAAAAGAAGGGATAATCTTTATAAAACTTATCCGTTTTCCAATTTTTTCCCCAACCAAATTTAAATAACATACGAGGAGTAATTTGAATTTTGCTTAACATTTCTTCTGTAACCATTTCATTTTTATTTAAATGTGAATAATCCACGATAGTAACAGGACCAATTAGTTTATACAAAGAAATTTTGTCAATACTTTTACCACCTTTAATGAAGTGAAGAGGAGAATCAACGTGAGTACCGGTATGAGTACTCATCTCCAACTTTCTGGTCTCACGACCTTCTGTTTCATGCCTGCCTAGTTGAGTTATCTTCACCGGAATATGCCAATAGGCACCAAAAGTAGTCATTCCTTCTTCAATTTCGTAAGTTAAGTCAATTATATTATTCATTTTTAACCTCCTAAATCAGTAACATTTATTAAACATTTACATTATTTTTATCAGATTTGAAATCAATGATTTCAATTAATTCCCCACTAGGACCTACAGCAAAAAGTATATTCAGCAACTTGTTATTTATCATTAACTCACCCACTTCTATTACTTTTGCATGGTGAGCAAGTAAAAGTTCTTTCTCTTTTTGAATATCGGTGCTTAAAAAAGATAAACAGCTTATCCCTTTATCGTCCAAATGAGGATTTTTGTTAATGTTACTGGTTTGTTTGAGATATAAAGTAAATGTTTCGGTTCTGGGTAAAATTGAGTTTAGATGCAAAACGACGAATCTTTCATCTCCACTTTCATCGTTAATTTCATGGCTTTTAACTTCAAACCCTAATATCTTCCAAAATTCAATGCTCTTCTTAATATCTTCGGTCTTGGTCATTAAACTATTCATTTTGAAACTGTTATTACTCTTATCCAAAAAACAGAAGTTAGTAAAATTATCCATTTTACCTTCATAAAAATTGAAAGAATTGAAAGTTAATGCTCTAAAATATTTTAACAAATTCCCATCTACTTTTTCAAACATAGGTACGAAATTTGACTCATTGGAAATGGTACTATTCCAATTTAACAATTCTACACCAACATTATTGGGAGAAGTGAAATAACACAAATCATGAAAATCATTAAAAGAAGTAAATAAAGGCCTCTTGATAATCAAATTTCTAATATTTTTCTGAGTGAAAATACTGTGATAACCTAATTGGTTCAAGATTTTACTGTTTTCTTCAAAATTTTCGGAAGAAAAAACAAAATGGCTTACTTTTAAAATCATTTTTAATCTCCACTAATTGATTGGCAAGGGTATATTTTTGAGTTATGTTTAACCACGACTTCATCAAAATAAATCATCATATCAAATCTTGTTCACCACCGGTGTAACGATGGAAATCAAATTTGCTAAGATATACTTCTTCATTGCTTTTGATCCTCATAGCAACTTCTTCGGCAACTTTCTCATCAAAATTAACTTTATCTATTTTGCACATTTCCATAATCAAAATCAAAGGATTAACTTTGTATTTAGCTGAATATTTATGGATATGAGGAGTATAACTAGAATGAAAATCAGCATAGCCCGATATAATATCCAAAGGCATTTGCCCTTTTCTAGTTAAAAGTGGTTGAATCAATCTTTGCCCTATATCCAACACTTTTAGCATATTAATGTTTAATTCATAGTTTTTTTTCTTAAGCAGAGAAACTAGAATTTCAGTGGAGGCATTTCCGGCGCTTCTTCCCAATCCCTGCAAGGAGGAATCAACAAAACTGATTCCAAGATTGATGGCTTCTAAACTATTAGCAGTAGCCAAACCTAAATTGTCATGCCCATGAAAACCTAAAGCAATATTGGATACTTTTCTAATGGATTCAAAATACTGTTTAATGTTCTCGGGAAACATTCCTCCCGCTGAATCAACAATGTAAACCACGTCGGCCCCATATTTTTCAGATAACTTTACTTTCTCCGCAAAATATTCTGGAGATGCCGCATATGATTTCATATAATTGGCAGCAACAAACATGCCATATCCTTTTGCTTTCTTTATGAACGGCTCAGATTTTTCTACATCAGTTATATTCGTACCAATTCTGATGAAATTCATCCCATGTTTGGCAGCTAGATCAACATCTTCTAATTCAGCTATTCCGGGAATACAAAACATACCCCATTTAGCGGTGGTTAGAGTTTCTTTTGCCGCAATCATATATTCCTCATCGGTTGCTGCTGCCGTACCTAACCCTTTAACACTAGCTCTGAGCCCAGCACCATGACCTATTTCAATATATTCAAAACCAGCTTGTTCTAATTCTTTGCAAATAATAGCAGTGTCAGAAGAGGTAAATGAATAATTTATAGCATAACTACCATCCCTAAGAGTAGTATCTAAAATGTTAATTTTCATGTTTTCGCCATTTTTACTGATTTTTACTGTACTATCACAAAACCTATTGCTTTATCCTTATCGTGAGATAGAGATAATAAGTGTTTCTTATTCTTATATTTAATGCAAGGTTTGGAATTTTCCATTACTACTTGAATTATTTGATAATTTGGAACTTTGCCTTTGAAATCTATGTTAGAAGCTTTTATGAACGCCTCTTTAGCACAAAACCTTGCCGCTAAGTGCTGATAAGGATTTGATTTGCTAAAACAATAATCCAACTCCTTTTTGGTAAATAATCTTTGATAAAAAGCTTTATTTTGTTCAAAAGGAGTATTCCTAAACCTAGATATATCCTCAATGTCCACCCCTATGCCTTTAATAGCCACATGACCTAACTACTAACTTCATTTAATAATCTTGTTAAATTGGGTTCAGATTTACGCTTATTTTGAGAGAATCTTTAAAATGGAGAAATAGCTCTAATAAAGATTAGATAAAATAAAAATCCCAATCGCAGCAGAGTTGCGGGGTATTTTTAATCTTTCTTGGGAATAATCATCACAGTATAACTATGAGATATTAGGCCCAAGAAAGAAATCAAATTGAACAAAAATAGCTCTAAAATACATAACATTTATTAATCAATCTCAACACAATTTTTACCATGGAACCGCTTAAAAATAAGAGAGTTTTGTTCATTTATGGTCACGGGGGTATGGAAAATTTAACCCTAAATATCTCTAAAGAATTAAAAAATAGATGGAATACTGAATCATATTTCTTAGGCGGATCTAAAGGTGGAGATCAATTTCTTATTAAGAATGGTATCTCCAAAGAAAATATTTACATTAATGAATATAGCGATTCAATTAAGAATTTTCCTCAGCCGGATGTAGAATTTATTAAAAAAGCAGAAAAGAAGTACGATTTCAAGAGCTGGGATGTATGGCAAATAAGTGCCCCAAGAAAAAGAAGTAGGCAAAAATTCAGCTCGGAAAAAGTTCTTTATTGGATGGAATACTACATTAAAGAAACAGAAAAATGTATAACCAAATTTAAACCTGACTACGTAATTTTTTATGGTATAGCCAGTTTCTCAGGAGTAATACTCTACCAAATGCTATTAAAACATAACATCAAAGTTTTAGAAATAATCAATTCTAGGATACCTAGCCGCTTTACTATCAATGATGATTTGGAAAACAATTGGCCATTATTGGTTAAAGAATATAACCTCTTAAAAAAGAGGGATCTAACCAAAGGAGAAATAGAAAAAGCAGAGAATTTTATTGCTGAATTTCTAGAGAAAAAGTTCAAGCCCGATGGAGTAGGATACAAGTATTCAATTAAACAAAAATTATTAAAATATATCTCCTACGCCAAAACATTAAGTTATAGGAGGGAAATGCCGGATCTTCGACAATTCATATGGCCTCTTGCCAACAAGATACTGGATGTTTCGGGAACATTCGAAATGCCAGTAAAAGGAGAAAAATATGCTTATTATCCTTTGCATGTCAACCCCGAAGTTTCAACTTCTTTCTATGGAAGATGGTACGTTAATCAATTGGCCCTTATAGAAAATATAGCTAGAAATTTACCTTGCGATTACAAATTATATGTCAAGGAACATCCTTACCATTATTCCAGCAGGCCTTTTAACTTTCGCCAAGAGATAAAGAAATTTCCGAACGTAAGATTGATCTCACCGCATGCCAATGTAGTGGATATAATTAAAGACTGTGATTTAGTTTTTACTATCACTGGTACGACTGGGTGGGAAGCAATAATGTTGCAAAAACCGATTATTACTTTTGGGGATGTTTATTACAATCTTTTCGAAGAGGTAGTTAAATTAAAAAACTTAAGAGAATTATCTTCAATAATAGATAAAAAAATAGGAACTACTAATGATAAAACAAAGACATTAAAGTTTATTAATGCTGTGTTAAACTCTACATTCAAAGGAGTGGGAGTTATACCTTGTATTTGCGGTAATTCTTTAGAAACTCAGAACGTATCTTTAATTGTAGATGGCATTGAAGAATATATCGGAAAAAATATCTAACAGATTCATGAGAAAAAAACAACCATATATGGCATTAAAAACAAAAAACAATAGGGAGGAAATTATACCATGCGAGAAATAAATTGTATCATCTGTGGAAATAATCAAACTGAAACTTGGGCAAAAAAAGAGAAATACACGGCAGTTAAATGTTTAAATTGCGGATTAATTTGGATCAACCCTTTACCCACAACAGAAGAACTGGATCAATTTTATAACGCCTATTATCAATATAGGGTTGACGAAAAGAAGTTATGGGAACAAAGAAAAGTAATGTATAAATTAGATAAGGATTGGCTTGAACAGTTTATCGATAAAGGCAAACTATTAGATATAGGGTGTAGCGATGGTTCATTCTTATCTAATTTTGGTGAAGAATGGAAGAAATTTGGTGTTGAACTCGGAAATGATGCTGTAAAACAAGCGCAACAAAAGGGAATTAATGTAATTGACGGTTCGGCTAAAGAAGCTTTAAAATTTGGAGAAAAGTTTGATTGTATCATGCTAAGAGGAACGATAGAACACTTTACTAACCCTACAGAAGCAATAGAAGTAGCTTCAAAATTACTCAATCCCGGCGGTTACTTATTTTTCACAGCCACCCCAGATGTGGATTCTTTTAGCGCACAATTATATAGAGAAAAATGGAACCAATTTGTTCCTCCGGCACATTTATTTTATTTCAGTGTAAAAACATTGACTAGGTTGGTAGAAAAGTATGGTCTTAAAAAGGTTGCAGAACATCATTTTTATCCAGAAACGCCTTATGCCAACATAAAAAACGACCATGAAAAGATTTTGAATGATTTCAAGCTAATTAATGATGAAGAAAGAGAAAAAGTAGCAAATTCACCTGCTTTTTGGGGTAATATGATGACAATATTATATAAAAAAAATAATAAAGATTAAGCAATTGAGGTCTTCGATATGAACATACCTAAAAAAAATATAATCGCTTTGATTGCTGCAAGAGGGGGATCAAAAAGGGTTCCCCGAAAAAATGTGAAAGAGCTTAATGGAAAACCTCTCATTTCATACATTATCGAAGCTGCTTTAGAGAGCAAAGTGTTTGATAAAGTAATTGTGTCTACAGAAGATTCAGAAATTGCAGAAATATCCAAGAATAGTGGCGCGTATGTCCCTTTCACTAGACCAAAAGAATTAGCCACAGATAAATCTTTAATGGGACCGGTAATAAAACATGCTATTAAGTGGTTAGAAGAAAATGATAACTATAGACCAGATATAGTGGTTATATTACAAGCACCCACTCCTTTCGTTAAACCTGAACAGATCAAAAAAGTGGTTGAAAAACTAATAAATTCAGAATCGGATGTAGTTTATACAGTTAATGAAGTTGATTATCCCCCTTATTGGATACAAAAATTAATCAAAGATAGTGAAGGAGATAGACCAGAACTAATTATTCAAAATTTTGATTTAAGAAATAAACAAGGGTCAGACCTACCCACTACTTACAGACCAAATGGGGCCGTTTATGCTGCCAAAGCAAATATCCTTCTTAATTGGGACGACAATATGCCTTTGAATCTGCCTTTTGAAAGTATAAACACCTATGTAGAGATAATAGATAACATTAGCGCGATTGATATTGACAGACCTTTAGATTTTATGTTTGCAGAGTTTATTATTAAAAATAATTTCCAATAAGATCTAAAAACAATAAGATTTAAAAGTAATTACATATTCCAACCTGAATATAAAACATAAAGAGGATAAAAATGTCAAAAATAAAAGTAGCCATTGTTAACCCCAGTTTAACTAGAGAAGAGAAACTAGGAAAATCTGCGAAATATACTTCTGCCGAATTGCCTCCTTTGGGCTTGTGTTATTTGGCTGCGGCTTTAAGAGAAAAAGGTTATGAAGTGAAAATAATTGATGCTCCAGGACAATTTTTGCCAATTGAAGAGACAATTAAACAAGTATTAGAATTCAAAGCAGAATATGTTTGCTTAGCCGCCACCATAATATCAATATTTCCTGCCGCAGATTTTACCAATGAATTGGCTCGTAAATCCAATATAAAAGTGATTTTGGGAGGACCACATGTAACTGCAGTTCCAGAGGAGACCATGGAAAAATTTCCAGAATTTGATATAGCAATTATTGGGGAAGCGGAAATAACCCTACCGGAAGTATTAAAAGTCCTAGAAAACAAAGGAGATTTAAAAGAAGTAGATGGATTAATATTTAAACTGGATGGAAAATTGATAAAAAACCGTCCAAGAAAATTAATTCAAAACTTAGATACTTTACCTTTACCAGCATATGATTTAATACCAAATCTAGCTGAAAACTACCGCCCATCTAAATTAACGTATCATAGATTACCATCTACTTCTATAATCACTTCAAGAGGATGTCCACACCAATGTACCTTTTGTGACCGCTCTGTTTTCGGAAACCAGTGGAGATTTCATAGTGCTGAATATATTATGAAAGTTATTAACTGGCTTCATAAGGATTATGGAATTGTTGATTTCTTTTTTGTTGATGATCATTTCACCGTAAATAAAGAGAGAGCAATGAAAATTTGTAATGCTATAATTGATTCTAATTTAGATATTACTTGGTCAGTTATTGGAAGAGTTGATTACGTTGATGTTGAAATGTTAAAAATGATGAAAAAAGCCGGTTGCAAACAAGTTTCTTTTGGCCTTGAATCAGGATCACAACAAATTTTAGACTTTCTTAAGAAGGGAGTAACCCTAGACAAAATGAGATATGGTGTAAGAATAACTAAAGAAATAGGGATGGAAGTAAAAGGTTTGTTTATGGTTGGAACACCCACAGAAACTAAAGAAACATTAGATGAAACCATGAATTTTATTAAAGAATTAAAATTAGACTTTGTTAATGTAGGAGCTTTTACACCAATTCCCGGTGCAGAGATATATGAAGATGCTAAAAAATATGGGGACTTTGAAGCTGATTGGAGAAAGATGAATTTGTGGGACGTCGTTTTTGTGCCACATGGTTTAACCAAAGAATATATTGAACAGTTTGTAAAAAGATGTAGTGGAGAAGAAATTAAAACAAGTAAAGAGTTAATGTTAGAACGGGAAGAAATGTTAATGCTAGAACAAGGAGAGATTAACGTTTAGAGAACTTTGCATAATTCAATTTTTCAAGTGCAAAGTTCTCAAGAGACCGTGAAATAGGCGTAATTTTCACATTAATAATCGTTCATTTTGTGAAAATTCCTCTTTTTCAAAGTTCTCTTTAATATTTGATTAAGTTTTAATATTTTTTTGAATCAAATCGATTAAAACGCCCCAAGAATTTTTCATTTCATTGACATAATCATATTCTTCTCGTAAATGTACTTCTATTACTATTGGTGTATCTTTTGATACTAAAGATAACCATTGTGTATGATCTAATCGATCTTTAACTGAACGTCCTTTAATTGTTCCTTCAAACTGTAGTGGTAAAGCTTCTCCAATTAGAGGTAATCTACCAACTAAAAGATAATTACAAAAGTCAGAACCAACAGCATGAATTAAATCTGGTTGTATTCTAGATAAAAATGATTCAATGCTTTGTTCAATCATGCTCTTAAAAAATTGAGGATTGCGATTAGTTTCTTCATGAATTTCTTGTTCCATTAGTGGTGCTTGCTGGTTAGAAGTATATCTCTGTTTGAATAGGGGATAAAAATGATTGAAAACAGTATTGATAGCTAAATGATCTACATCAAAAACAGCACCAATGGAAGGACATCGTTCTTTTAAATACAAAAAATGATCTTCATCACTAATGATTGGTTCGTGTTCAAAAGATAACGTTCCCCAATTGGGAACATTCTCAATACAAAGTTTAACCGTTCTTGGATTCAATCTATTGAGCTTTTTTGCTACAGAATCTAAAATATCATAACGATTTTCAGTAAGACTATTATAAAAACCAAGATGTATAACAATGAATCTCACTTTATTGGTATCACAAAAATGTATCAATTGATCTAACTTTTCAAATGATGCTTGCCCAATAACTCTTTCTTTGCAAAAATCAACAGGAACTATTTGATCTCCGTAAACAGTGGTAGAAGGCATATGGATAGAAAACAATTTCATATTTGCAGAAACTAATCTTTTAAGATCTTCAGAAGTTTCATCTCCTCTCAAATACGCTTCATAATATGGAAATGATTGTTTATCAAAGAGATAAAGCTGGTTGATACCAGATTTAACAACTAATAACGGATTATTACTGACCACTACTGGCATTTTTAATAACCTCACAAATATAAGATACTTCATCCAAGGTTAATTGTACGTGCGTAGGTAAGCATAAAATAGTTGAAGAAATCTTTTCGGAATGAGGTAAACTAAGTGAGTTATATTCTTTATATGCGGAATGTTTATGTAAGGGCAGGTAAAAATATTTTCTGGCTTGTACTCCATTTTTAGATAAAACTTCTGCCAGCTGATCACGATTAATTCCAAACTCTTTCTCGTCAATAATGATACTAAAATAAAAATAAGAGCAGGTTGAATTTTCTTCTATTTTTTGAAAGGATATGCCTTTAACATCTTTTAGTGAGTTTTTATAAGAATCTACAATTGAACTCTTTTTTCTAATATTGTTGTCTATCTCCGAAAAACTATCCAACCCTACTAATGCGTGGAGTTCACTCATCTTAGCGTTCGTACCTACAAAAGCAGTTTCAATTTCACTAACCATCCCAAAATTTCTGGCCATAGAGATGTAATTTATGATTTCTTTATTGTTAGAAGAAATTATACCCCCTTCAGCAGATATTAAAGTTTTTGTAGCATGAGTACTAAATACTTCTGCATCACCAAATAATCCTATCCTCTTTTGGTTATAGGTGGAACCGAAAGCATGAGCGGCATCAAAGATTAATTTCAAATTATGCTTTTTAGCTATTTTTTCTAACTCTATTATATTACAAGGATTACCAAATACGTGAACTCCGAGAATGGCTGACGTTTGATCATTTATTGCTTCTTCTACTTTAACAGGATCTAGGTTAAAAGTCAAGGGATCAATATCTACAAAATTGGGGGTAAGTCCAGCTAAAACAATAGCATGTACTGATGCACAAAAAGTAAAACTGGGAACAATAACATTACCTTTTATTCCTAAACTTTTGAGAGTTAAATCTAATCCAATAGTGGCATTACAAACGGAGATACAAGGAGTATCCAAGTAATCTGAGACTGAACTTTCAAATTGTTTATTATATTTACCATTATTGGTTAAAATTCCGCTTTCGAATACATCTTTTGCGCGATCGCAGAATAAATGAAAATTATTAATTCTCGGTGCAGCAATATTAATTTTTTTCATTGTGATCTCCCCATTTGCCTTCCACTATCATATCCATCGGAATACGAGCACCGCTCAGAATAAAAGCACTTTCTTTAATAAATGCCCTAGTATCAACTACCGTACCAGAACCTATATACACGTTATCTTCAATTATAACATTATTGTTAATTATTGCACCAGAGCCGATGATTACATTGCTACCTATTTTGACATTACTATTTACAATTGCCCCAGGACCAATAAAAACACCCTCCCCTAAAATTACGCCTGGTGAAATAAATGAGTTAGGATGAATAACACTAACTAATTTTAACCCCTTTTCTTTCAATTTATTAAATAGTTTTAATCTTTCCGTATTATCGCTAATCGCTAGTACCCCCCCCTCGATTCCACTAAGATCGGGAATATCTTCGGTACTTCCAATTAATGGATATTCTGAAACTTTATCTACATTACTATTTTTATCTAAAAATCCAACAATGGAATGTTCACCAATCATTTTTAACGTATTTAAAACTACACCCGCATGTCCAGTCTTATTTGCGCCCACAATAATAATCTTATTTATTCTATTCCACCACCATTCGTTCTGTTTATACCACTCAATAGTTTCTCTTATTCCTTCTTCAAAAGATATGCGTGGAGTCCAACCTAACCGATGAATCTTGTCACAATTAAGAGCATAGCGCAGGTCTTGTCCTTTACGATCAGACACATTATCAATGTAAGATTCATCCAAACCTAAAGAATTAAGAATGACTTTAGTTACTTCTAAGTTAGTTCTTTCATTGTCCCCACCAATATTATAAACCTCACCTATAATCCCATGGTGAAGAATAAAATCTATGGCTTCACAATTATCTTGAACGTGAATCCAATCACGAACAGGTAAGGGATTATGTAAAGGTACTTTTTCACCGTGTAACAATTTGGTAACAAATCGAGGGATTAATTTTTCCGGATGTTGATAAGGACCGTAATTATTAGAACTCCTCGTAATAATTACGGGAAGACCATGAGTTCTTATATAACTATGAGCTAACATCTCTGCAGCAGCCTTAGATGCAGAATAGGGACTACTAGGACTAAGTCTGTCATCTTCTTTAAATTTGCCATCTAAAATATCTCCATAAACTTCATCTGTAGAAATATGAAGAAACTTTTTTACACCATTTTTTTTTGCTGCTTCCATCAAAACATAAATACCAAATATACTAGTTCGAACAAAAGAATCAGAACTAACTATGGATCGATCCACATGAGATTCGGCAGCAAAATTGATAACATAATCTACTCCAATCATCAATTTACTAACAATAAGAGCATCACAAATATCCCCATGAACAAAAGTATAATTAGAATTATTTTCTATTTCTTTTAAATTATCTTTATTACCAGCATAAGTCAATTTATCTAAATTTATAATTTGGTAATCGGGATATTTCTGTAATAATAATTTTATGAAACAATTACCTATAAAACCGCTTCCACCCGTGACTAGTATTTTTATCATGTGATTCTTAATTTAAAAATTGTTTTTATCCCAGATAAACTAAATTTGATCCCAATTAATTAATGAATCTTCTGGGATGTCTTTTTTTACTATTCTTCCTACAATTAAATCTAAATATTTTGAGGGAATTCCTGTTCCCGGGCGTTTAACAGCTAACATCTCTTTTGTTATTTTGGTTCCTTGGTTAAGGTCATTTAAAGAAACAATACTTCTTCTTAAATTATCAGCAACTTCTTTTTCGGCAGCTACTGGTTCTTTCTTTGTTGATCCTAAAGCTTGACTAATCATCCTAATACCTTCAACCAACTGTTTAAGTTCGTTTGGTTCCAGTGAGGCTAAATGATCTGGGCCCTTTGACATATGACTTAAAGTAAAATGTTTTTCTACTACTACGGCACCACGAGCAACTGCAGCTAAGGTTACAGGAAGGCCAATAGTATGATCCGAATAACCTACGGGCACATCAAATTGATATTGTAAAGTTTTCATAGCTTTTAAATTAACATCACTTGGAGAAGGGGGATAATTTGAAGTACAGTGCAATAAAATTAACTGCCTATTGCCCTCACTGTAAATTGCTTTAACTGCCTCATCAATCTCTCCAATAGTAGCCATACCGGTAGATAAAATTATGGGCTTGCCCTTAGAAGCAATATACTTTAAATGTTGGGGATGGTTGAGATTTCCAGAATCTATTTTAAATGCTTTCACTCCAAGCCGATCTAACAAATCTGTGCTCTCATTATCAAAAGGAGTGCTGAGAAACATAATCCCTTTTTGGGTTGCATAATTAAACAACTCTCGGTGTGCTTCTTCATCTAATTCTAACCGACGAATCATATCAGCATAACTTCCTTCCTCGCCATCTCCTACTTTTTGATACCGACATTTTTCCAAGCTCTTAATCAATATCTTATCAGTTTTAAAAGTTTGAAATTTAACTGCATCAGCCTTTGCTTCCACTGCGGCATCAATTAATTTCTTTGCTTTTTCAATACTACCGTCGTGATTAACACCGGCTTCGGCAATAATAAAGCAAGGATTATCTGATCCCACCACTTTATCTCCTATTTTAACTGTAATTGATGAACTCATTCTATAAAAATAAATAACTAACCCTTTATAACCCTTACGGAACTATTATTCAAAAAGATTTATAATAGAAGAGGGAATTAACCTAAAAATGGAATGGGAAACGGAAGTTAAGAAGCATTATCAAAAACAGGCAGAAGAGCTGGGTGCTTCTAAACAATCAACAATGAAAGACATTTTCATCAGAGATAGAGAGATAGATGAATTGATTGCCAGTATTAAAAGATTAAATATGCATTTTAATGATTACCCCTTAATTTTAGAACTGGGTTGTGGTAATGGTTATCTGGCAGAACAAATTGAAAAACAGTTGTCTAACAAACTTGTTGGAATTGATTTTTCCGATGAATTGTTATTGATAGCCAAAAATAGAAATTTAAAAAATTCTAGGTTTGAATCTGGAGATGTTACTAAATTAGATTTTCCGGATAATTCTTTTAATATTATCATCACTGAAAGATGTTTGATTAATCTTGATTCTTGGGAAAGCCAAAAGAAATCTTTAGAAGAAATCCGGCGAGTTCTTAAACCAGGGGGATTTTTTATTATGATGGAAGCTTTCACCGATGGTTGGGATAATTTAAATCAGGCTCGAGAAGTTGTTAGTTTAGCGCCAATCCCCCAGCCGTTTCACAATCGCTTTTTTGATAAAACGATGTTCCAAGTATTTATTAAAGACAAGTTTGAGCTGGCAGATTTCGGACAGAAATATAATTTTTTAAGCAGTTATTACTTTGGGGCTCGCGTAATTTACCCTTCTTTAATGGACAAGAAAAAAGAAATAATTTACAATAATAAATTTGTTGAATTTTTTGATAATTTACCACCATACGGCAATTATGGTTCCATACAATTGTTTATTCTTAAAAAAATGGATTAATCTGCTTAACACAATTTAATTATTTTTGTTACAATGATATACATCTCCTATTAATATCCCTTTAGAATAAAATTGTCGATCTATTTTACAAGCACGTACTACTTCCCATGCCGGACTATTATCGGGAAGAGGTGGCCAGTGAAGTAACAATATTGTCCCACCACTCTGTTTAATCCGTTCTGTTGCCTTGGAAACAGACAGACCAATCTCGTTGTCAGCAAACCCTTGAGTCTTAATTTGATCTTTATAATCATGATCCAAAGTCCATTGGACACCCTCATCATTAGTGTAAATAGGATAGGAAAGATTATTTTCTTTAACATAATTAATCATAGACAATTGCACTTCACTTACATTGGGAGTAGTAGGATGAAATAGGTATTCAGAAACTAAAAATACGTTGTAAGCTAGTCCGACAGAAATAAAAATGAGGAAAAATGCAGCCGTAATATTCTTATTCTTCTTATTGTTGTTATTATTACCATTTTTATTATTGCTATTTTCGGGGATATATCTTTCCCATAGCCAGAATCCCAACAAAGCCATAAAGCTAATTACTAAAACCAAAAACAATATTAGAAAATTCATTCCAAAAGTTGGCCCGGATGCGGAGGTATAAGCAAACAGGAAATTGAGATTTAGATTCTTTAACTCACTTAGATATAGTTCCGGAAAGCGAGGGATATATTTGAATGGAATTAAATTTAAAATGAAAAATAATGTAGTAAAAAATGTAAATAGAACCGAACCGATAATTACTTGTTTTTTGTTAAAATTCATTTTAGCAATGAAATAACCACCCAACATACACAGTGCCGGAATAGTATTCATAAAATAACGATCCATAGCTCCGTAAGGAAGTAAAAAAGAATACACTAAAAGAGGTACTGAAATCCAAATTATTAATAATAAATTCTTACGGTCCCATTTTAATATTGAAATGGGATAGAAACTAAATAGTAATGGTGTTGACCATAACAAAAACATAGATAAAGCAAGATAATAAATAGGATGACCAAATTTAGTATCACTAAACCCACCAACCCATACAAAATTCAACCAGTTATCAGGAGAACTTATAATTCCTAATAGGATGAAAGAGAAAAATACAAATGCACCAGTTAAGTAAATTACAAAAAGATCTTTGAAAACATGACGGAAATTAAAATGGCGATTGATTAAAGCATATATTACCAAAGTGAAGATGAGATAGCCAGGGTTGTATTTTATAATTGGTATTCCTAATCCTATACCGGCCATTATTTGCCAAAATAGCTTACTTTTAGAAGTTGTGGCTTTTTCTGATTCCAGTAAGGAAAAGAATAAAAGAGTTATGGCAAAAGTTACTAAACTGCCTTCAACATCAAATTGCAAAGAAGCCAACGTGGGATAAAAAGAAATTAACATTAAAAGAGAAGCAAAAAATGCTGCTCCCTCCGAGTAATGTCTCTTAGCAAAGAAATATACCAACAAAGTGTTAAGAATTCCAAATACCCAAGGGACTAAACGGAATACCCATATTTCTAATCCAAATAACGCAATAATGGGTATGTAAATCCAATTAAAAAAAATATGAGTGAAGTAATGAGTATTAAAACCAAATGAGTTCAAGTGACTTAAAGTATAGGCAAAATTTGCTTCATCATCGTACAAAGAAATGGTTAGGCCAATAAGACGTATAGAAAATATAATTATTCCAAAGATAATAAGAAAAATCCATTTATTTTTCTTTAAATAATCCAAATTCATATTAAACCTACACAGAATTGTTTTTGTATTTCATAACTTCCAACGCAATTCTTAACGCTTCCAAACCAACTTCCCCACTTACTAACGGCATTTCTCTAGTTTTAACACAATTCATAAAATCAGTTAATTCTAAGAAAAGAGGCTCAACCTGCTCTACCCCTATTTGAGTCTTATTAGGAACACCAAATTTAATCACATAATCGCCATACTCATCAGTCATTTCTTTAGTATAATTGCTCTCATAAACCACTAATTCTTGAGTTAAATAATTAAGTTCAGCGTAACCCTTACTTCCAGTAACACTTAAGTTTCTTATCTTAATGGGAGTAATCCAATTAACTTGAATAAAACCAGAACGATTTCCATATTTTAGGAAAATTTCTGCGTAATCCTCTCTTTTTTCGATCATTGCTTTTCCTATGTTTCCGGAAATATGATCTACTTTACTTTCATAAAGATAATTGATTATATCTATATCGTGAACTGCTAAATCCACTACTACATTGGCATCACGCACTTGAACCGGAACCGCACCAACTCTTCTGGCAATGATAGAATTTACCTCTCCTAACTTTCCCTCTTTAATTATTTCTTTTAATCTTCGAACTGCAGGATTAAATCGCTCTACATGACCAACTTGCAACATCACATTTTTTTCTTTGGCTTTCACAATAATTTCTTCAGCTTCTGCCACAGTGGCAGAAATTGGTTTTTCAATCATTACGTCCAATCCTCTTTCAATGCAATAGAGGGCAACTTCTTTATGATATTGAGTAGGCACAACAATACTTACGGCTTCAACATTCTCATTAGTTAGCATTAATTTATAGTCATGATATGCGGCACAGGAAAATTTTCTAGCAGTGGCATTAGCTAAATCTTGATTTATATCACATACAGCAACCAATCTTACATCGGGCATAGTAGCATAATTTCTGGCATGATGCTTACCCATATTTCCTAGTCCAATTACGACCACGTTAATCATTTTTTATCTCCGCACTATCTTCGAAATTTTTAAATGCTAAAGTAACTGCATCAACCACTTCATATAAATCATCATTAGTTAAACCAGGATGAACTGGAAGGGAAAGAACTTCCTCCGCTGCTTTTTCAGTATGAGGAAATGAAAGATGGTTTAAGTGAGGATACGCTTGTTGCTTATGAATAGGAATAGGATAAAATACGCCGGTGCCAATTTCTTTAGCCGTTAATTGGTGTAATAGTATATCTCGAGTTAGCTTGCTCTGATTATTGTTTGACTCTTCATCCTGTGTCTTCACTCTAATGGTATATTGATGAAAAACGTGACCATCTACTAATTCTGGCACGATTATTTTCGAATGTAATCCTTTTTGTTGAAACTTCTGATTCAAGTATTTTGCATTTTCTATTCGTTTCTGATTAAAATTTGGCAGCTTTTTCAACTGTTCTAACCCTATTGCAGCAGAAATGTCAGTCATACGATAATTGTATCCTAGATGAAGATGATGATATCTCTTCTCCGATCCATGAGAAATTATTCTACGTAATTTTGCTGCAACTTCATCATTATTGGTGGTTATTATTCCACCTTCTCCCGTAGTCATATTCTTAGTAGGATAAAATGAAAAACATCCCGTTCCAAATGAACCTACTTTTTTAGTGGTAGTAGGTAAATTGGCATTTGAAATTAAACATTCAGCTCCATGCGCTTGGCAGGCATCTTCAATTACAATCAAATTATGTTTCTGAGCAATAGCCATGATTTTGTCCATATCGGCTGGACGACCAAACAAATGCACTGGTAAAATGGCTTTCGTTTTAGAAGTTATGGCTGATTCAATTAAATCTGGATTGATGTTAAAACTATTTTCTTCTATATCAACAAATACAGGCGTAGCTCCAGCCATTACAATGGCATTGGCAGTAGCAATAAAAGAAAATGGAGTGGTAATCACTTCATCATTTTTACCAATACCATGTGCCAGAATTGCAGCATGCAACGCAGTAGTTCCATTGGAGGTAGCAATAGCATGTTTCACTCCAATGAACTGTGCAAAGGCCTTCTCAAAAGCAGCTACTTTCTCTCCTTGAGCCAACTTGGCTGAATCAAGAACCTCCAAAACCGCCCTCTTCTCCTCATCGCCCAGCAGTGGCTTTGCTATGGGAATCATGTTTAAAATGCCTTTAATTTGCTTTATAAAGTTTGTTTAACTAAGATACTAGTTAAAGAGGAATGAACTAAACAAAACGAATACTAAAATTAGTATAAAATGCCTAGCTGTTTCAATATCGCGGCACTGCAAGGGTTTATTAAATGAAGAGGAGTGCTTCTTATTTCTTCTTCAGACATAAATTGTAACATAGTATGTTCAGAAGATGTTCTCATTCGGTCTTCACTACTTGGGTTTAAAGTTAATCTGTAAAGAACATCAAATTCACCATAAAAAGAATTGACTATAAAATGAGTCAAACGAACATCAGCAACATCACGATCTAAATCTAGTGTTGTTTCCTCTTGTAATTCTCTTCGTAAGGTTTTAGTAAATACATCATTTTCTTCCGGCGAAGACACATCAACCATCCCCATCGGAACTAATTCTCTCAATTTTGCAGTTAATCCGCCTACTTTATCACCAAAAAGATAACCTTTTGCTCCACGTGCATAGGCATCCATTCCTAACTCTTTTAAACTATTCAGAAATGCTTTTTGATCGCCAGTCAAAAAATGTTCATATTCTGTTCCTCTTCTAGGACTAGCAAAAACAATCAAAGCATAATCAACTAAAAATGGCCGAATTACAATTGTTGAATTATCTTTGGTTACATCAGAAAGCCCCCGTACCATATATTTTGGATCATTCCAAGCTCCAGGATTTTCCTCAGTATATTTACCCCAAAAATCTTCAACTACAGTTTTCAAATCTCTTAAAACCCGAGGATGTTCACGAATTTCCACTCGAGATGATTCCGTTCCCGAGAAGCCTAAATCATCCAGAGCGTGAAAAGTATATCCTTGGTAAATCTGATCCCATAGTCCAGGGTTATTAATTAGAAATTCAACCATTTTGAAATTCCAAGATTTAAATTAATGAGCACTACACTCTTCACACTTCTGTCCAGATTTCTTTCCTTCTTCTAACTTCATCCCACATTTACAGACAAATCCATTCAGTCTAGCCGGATTGCCATAGACCAATCCAAAATCAGGAACATCTTTCGTAACTACTGAACCCGCTCCAACCATAGCAAACTTACCAATAGTAATGCCTGGAACTACCACTACTCTTGCTCCCAAAGAAGCGCCTTCTTTAATCAGTATTTTCCCCTCTTCCCAATCATTATTCCCTTTTAATGAACCATCTGGATTGATGGCTCGGGGATATTTATCGTTGGTAAGTACACAATGTGGACCGATAAAAACTCCATTTTCTAACATAGATCCATGATATAATGAACAGTTATTTTGGATTTTACAATTAGCTCCCATCACCACATTTTGATCCACATACACATTTTTGGCCAAAATACAATTATCTCCGATAATAGCATTTTCACGTACTTGGGCATGGTGCCAAATATGAACATTGGCTCCAATTGTTGCTTTAGCAGAAACTTCAGCGGTGGAATGGATCATTTTTGTACCTTTTTGATAACATTAACTTCTTTAATCATTTTAATTAATTCAACTATTTTTGAACTAGCACCGGAGGAATAAGGGCTTTTCAGTTCTTTAATCTTTTGCAACTCTTTTTCATCCAGCAGCTTCTCAGCAGTATTAATAATCTTTGCAGCACTTACCCCCACTAATATATTCTTACCCGCTTCCACTAAACGCATCCATTCAGTCTCATTTCTTAAGATCAAACAGGGTTTATTGAAAACTAAAGCTTCTTCCTGAATTCCACCACTGTCAGACATACAAAACTTGCATGAGGAAAGCAAAGCTAAAAATGAAAGATAACTTTGCGGCTCAATTATCTTAATTGAAATATTTAATTTTAAATCGTTCTGTTCCAAAATCTTTCTGGTTCGTGGATGTATTGGGAATACTACTTGAATTTTCTCGGACACAGCATTTAAACCGGCAACAATTTCCTTTAAGCTAGCTACATTATCGGTATTTTCAGCTCGATGTATAGTTACTACTACGAATTTTCCCACACTTAAACCAAGCGAAGATAGAAGGGCATTAACATCAACTAATTCTTTATTACGTAAGCTAGCATCAAAAGCAGTGCTTCCCAAAGGGAATATTTTATCAACAGGAATTCCCTCAACTTGTAAGTTATGAGTACTTTTGTCATCGGGAGAAATTAAATAATTAGCAATATGATCTGCTACTACCCTATTGATTTCTTCAGGCATATTACGGTTAAAAGATCTACATCCTGCTTCGATGTGCATCAAAGGAATGTGCAGCTTAACTGCAGCCAAACTTCCAGCTAAAACAGTATTAGTATCTCCTTGCACAATAACTAAATTTGGTTTTTCCCGCAATAAGACTTCTTCAATCTTCTCCAGCATTAAACCAGTTTGTTTTCCGGCGGAATGAGAACCAATACGTAAAGGATATTCTGGTTTGCGTAGTTTTAATTCTTCAAAAAATATCTCATCCATATTATAATCATAATGCTGACCAGTATGAATTACTTTATGTTCAAAGTCTCTATCTAAAATAGGGATAAGTGGAGATAACTTGATTATTTCTGGCCTGGTTCCAAGGATGGTTATTATTTTCATGGTTTATTGATTGTAATATCCAACCAAAATCAAGCGCAGACAGTTATAAATCTAATGAAACTTCAATTCAAGCAATATTAATTTTGGATCAATTTGTTCTGGGAAAAAGACCCATTCCATCTCATTTTGATTACTTTAGGAATGAACTTGGTATGGCTCCATATTACTTTAAGCAATTTAATCTTAGAACTGCCAAAGACGCGAACATGTAGTACTGTGGGATATTCAACTACTTTTTGTCCATTAGTTAAAGCGTGAATAAGTAATTCTGCTGTAGCTAAAAAATCATTGGAAGTGAAATTAACGTCCTTCACCGCTTCTTTTCTTTGGGCTCTAAATAAAGCAGTAAAAGTGTGTATTTTTGAACCAGTTAATATCCGATAAATTAAAGTGATAGATTTACTCAAAAATAGACGATATTTAGGTACATTCTCCACTCCTCCAAGAGGATGATAAGGGGAAGCAGTTACAACACTGATATCATCTTTTAACATATCTAACATGGGAAATATCTCTTTAGGATCGTAAGTGCAGTCGCTGTCCATAGTAACAATAACATCACCGGTAGCAGTAGAAAAGCCGGTTCTCATAGCTGCTCCTAAATTTTGATTAACTTCATGTTTTAAAATTCTAGTGTATTTTCTTTGCCCAAAATGTTGTTGTAATAAATCGTAAGTATTATCTTTACTACCATCATCAACAAAAATTAGTTCTAATTCCCAGGATTTAGAAAGTTTTTCTAATATTGGATCTAATTGGTTTTGAAGGTTATTTATTCCTTCTTCCTCATTATAACAAGGCACAATTAGAGATAATTTCATATTCTCTTCAGCGGTTACTTTATTTATAAATATTCTGGAATTGTAGTTAGTAATGAAAAACAAATAGGCTCTTAAATATGTAATATTATAATTCCAATAAACAAAAGAACTACTCCTATAATCTTATGTTTGTTTATTTCTTCTTTCAACACATATTTAGCTAAAAGAATGGCCCAAACATAACTGATTGAAGCAGTCAAATAAATAAAAGTTAATGGGGCTTGTTTCAAAGCATAGAGATAGAACAGAAAAGAGAATCCGGCCAAAAATACGGCTCCACCCAACTTATAATTTTTTAAATTAATTGGTAATCCTGCCCCCATTTTAAATAATAATGTGCTGAAAGAACCGAAGATAGAGGAAATAAAAATAAGTATTAACGCGAGGGTAATGTTCATTTGTTTCCACCCCTACCTATGAAAACTACTCCTACCCCAATAAAGATTATTCCGATCATTTTTTGAAGTGTAATCACTTCTCCCAAAAAATAGACGGAAAGAATAGTTACTAATATGTATCCTGAAGCCATTAAAGGATAGACTACTGATAATTCACCTAACCTAAAAGCATAAATAAACAATATTGCTCCAAAAAAGTACAAAATTGCTCCTAAAACTAAGGGAATGTTGTAAATTTGTTGAAAAATGTTCATTATGGAAAAATCGGCACTAGCTAACTTTAACAAAATTTGAGCTACGGAAACAATAATAGTACAAATAAGTGCTAAAATAATTGCTTTGGTGTTATTCTTCATTCTCTATCTTTCGCAGTCTTTATTTTGTGAACGTAACTTGTTTGTTTTTGATTTATAAAGCTTAACTTCCTCTGCTTCAGCATATAAACTTTGTGATTTAATGTAGGCTTGAGCAAATGAATCTATCTTTTTCCGATTAAAATTAGGATTATTTGGTATAAAAATAATCTTTTTAGATATCTTTGAACCAGGCCATGGCGGTAGAAACAAAAAATGCTTTTTTACTGCTAAATCTCTTTGTTCTTCATCTGGAAAAATGAGGGAGAGATAATTATAACTAGAATGGGCTTCTTCATTAATATTTTGTACAATTAGGTCATTTAGTAGTATGTTCTTCAGTAGTCGGTAATTTTCTTTTCTTCTAGCCATTTTATTCTTAATGCTAGATAGCTGATGTAAAGCTAAATATGCTTCTATATCCGTACAATAAAAATGAGGAGACAAGGCATTGGCTAATTTTAAATCAGCTTTCTTTCTTACATAATCAATAACCAATTTAGATAAGAAAAAAGCCCTTGTTTCATACAGCGAAGCTATCAGACGTTTAGGATAATCTAGCCATGCTGGTTTTTGTCTATTTCTGTCGCGGATTAGTTTAACCTCATAAACATTATTATTAGTTAACAATGCCCCCCCCCCAATATTTACCATTTGTTTGGTTAGACTGTAAACTGCGTAATCTCCGAAAGTTCCAGCTAATTGCCCATTAAAAGAAGCACCTAAAGCATGGGCAATATCTTCAATGAGAATAAGTTTATGTTTTTCACACAGAGCTTTAATTTCAGTAATACCGGTAGGATTTCCATAGGTATGTACAAAAATAATGACTTTAGTATTATTATTGATCTTTTTTTCGACTAAATTTGTGGAAAGATTAAAAGTATCAGGATCAACTTCAACTTTAATCGCGGTGGCACCAGCTTTTTCTATAGCCATTGGTAAACTATCACAAATAAAAGATTGAATTATCACTTCATCTTTCTTTTTCAATTTTAAGCTTAACAACAAAGTATATAGTGTATTTCTACAGGAACTAAACAAAACCGTATTCTTAACACCCAAATAGGTAGAAAGTTCCTGCTCCAATTGTTGTTTATATTTTCCCACGTTTTTAATGTTAATTTTTAATCTTTTAATTTCATTTTTTTAATCTTACACAAACTGCCTAATAACATAAGGACTGATTAGTTTAATCACTTTCTTGGGTAATAAACTCCATACCGCCCCGTATATCTTATATATTTTAAATGAACTTTTTAATGCCGGAATATTTTTTGGATCTTTGGAATAAAAGTAATAAGGAATTTCTTCCTTGCCAGAGCACCACTTATCTTTGAACAGATACATATTCCCATCATTCATTTCTCTAGTGGTCCCACCAAAATCAAGTCTCTTATAACCTTCTTTTATTCCTGAACGAATTACTTCCCAAATTAACAAGTAATATGGACACATAGAAGTATATTCATAATCAGCACCGGCAAATGCATATTCAATTACCTCTTTATCGAAAAATAAGAAAGCCGCAGCGATAGGTTTTCCTTCCAAGTATGTAACCGATACTTTAGCTTTACATTTCTGCAGCGCTTCTTGAAACAACCCATAAGGCCAAGCAGGCACTCCTCTTCTCTTTCTGGTGTTTAAGTAAACATTATAGAAATCATCCAATCCTTTTTTCTCTTTTCCAATATAAACTTTTAGACCAAATTTCTGAGCTTTACGGATATCGTATCGAACACTTTTGTCTAAAGATTGCATCATTTCTTCTTCGTTTTCTTTAAAATCAAGATAAAAATCAATTATGGGGCTTTGCATTACTAATCCTTCAGCAACAGAATCTTTCAATTTTTTAGACTGTCGAATTTCTAAAAATTTGCTATTATGGGATAATTCTTTAGCTTTGTCCAGTAAAGCTTTTTCGCAGTCGGCATTTTCACCCAAAACTCCCCCGAATGGAAAGAAAGGAATGGAGACAAAACGTGTTCCCTCAATAAAACTTTTGGCTTTGAATAAAGGTAATATCCCACAAATAGAAGTAGATATTTCAATAGACTTTTCTGAAGTGGGCCCTTGCTTTTTAGCAATTAGATATACTGGAGAAAAACCAAAATATTTTTCCACTATTTCTTTTATTTCTAAACTATGCTCATACAATGAATCGGAGTGTTGCTGTAAAAACTCCCGATAGGCAGAATGATCTTTTTCAGTTAATATTTCTATTTTGTACTCCGCCATTTTCACATGGTTTATATCATATACTTTTTTCATACAAATTGCCGTATAACATACGGACTAATTTTTTGAATAACAAATAAAGGTAATTTTTGCCAGATCTTACTAGCTAGTTTAAGTAACAAAGTATCTTGATTATTATTAGGGGAGGGGTCTTTATTCTTTTGATCTGAACTATAATAAAAATAGGAATGAACTTCTTCTATTTTATCCGCCCATTTTCGTTTGAATTCATACAATCCGCCGTCGTTGGTAGCTAAAGTTGCTCCGCCAAAATTGAAAACTTGATAATCATGAGCACAAGCATCTTTAATTGCTTCCCATAAAATTAAATGATAAGGTTGTAAGTTTAACATTTCCTTGTCGTATGTAGCTCCAGCAAAAGCATAGCGAACTTCTTTTTGATAATAGATTAAAAAGATAGCGGCGATAGGTTTACCATCCTTTTTAGTAATGTAAATATTGACTTTTTCGCTAAAGGCAGTGATTATATCCTTAAAGTATTGGTAAGGATAACCGGGAACTCCCCTATGTTTTCTAGTTTGTAAAAATAATTTGAAAAAATCATCCAATTCTTGCTTGGAAGAACCACAATTCCAAGTTAAACCACTATTCTGTGCTTTTTTAATACCCCAACGTACGCTGCTTTTAGGCAATTTCTTCCAAATCTCTTCAATATTTGCAGATAATTGTAAAGAAAAATTAAAGACAGTACTGCTTTTCTTATAATTGGCATAATTTTTTTCATTTCTTTCGCGAATTTCAACAAAAGAAGCTTTCTCTTGCACACTTAATTCTTTAGCAAATAAAGCTAATTTATCTTCTGCAGATTTATTTTCAGCAATTATTCCCGTAGTTATAGAATAAGGAGTAGAAACAAACCTAGTACCAAAAATACTTTTGGCTTTAAATAACGGTAAAACACCTTCTATTTTTCCGTCGGAATCTTTTTGTACTAAGAAATAAGGAATAAAGCCAAAATTAGTACCCATAACTTCTCTCCACGATAAAGTATGCTCAAAAGCGACCGTGGCAGAATGTTTTTGCAAAAAAGCTTCGTATTCTTGTTCATCACCATGATTTAATTGTTCTACAACCATCGTATTTGTTCTTTATCTCCACGGTTAAATGTTTTAGCCAATTCTATCGAAGTAACAAAGTGATGATGTTTAGTCATAATCTTCAACATTTTTCTACATAAAGACATACGTCTCTCCAAAGGCATACCCACCAAATGCCCTAATCGAGGATCAGAAATTACATCAGCGAGATCGGCTGCATGAAGTTCGTAATTAATCGGTATCCGGACTATTCTGGTTGCGAAGTATGTTGGCAGAAAATACAACATACCAAATTTCAGTGCAAAAGTGGCATGAATTGGTATTTTGAAAAAAGGCATAGTAGTACAAGGTATTTCCAATAATGGTATTGAAACTGACGATTGTTCCATCTTTTTTCCTTTTTTCCACTCTGAATCGACAGCAGGAAAGTAAGGGCTGTTTGGTGCTAAAAACCAATGTAACTTGGGTCCGTGAGTTCTTTTTGCACTTCCAGTTACAAAACTATTAATTCTCATAATAATGGGATAAACAAAAGTGGGGATAACAGAAGAATCGTAAATATATCCTTTTTCTCTCAGAATTTGTTGAGTTTCAGGATCAACATCATATCCGGGAGATTTAAAACCCAATGGTTTTTTTCCGGTTATTGAAATTATCGCTTTCTCTCCTTTTTCTATTTCTTGTAATTTCTGTTCTTTAGTTAGTTTGCGTAAGCCAAATGGATGAGTGTAAGTATGATTAGCTAATTCGTGTCCTTCTTCATGCAACCTTTGGAGCAGAGCTTTCTTTTTCGGATCTTCGGTGTCTTTTCCAATTACAAAAAAAGTAGCTTTGATATTAAATTCTTTAAATAAGTCTATATATCTGGGGATAGCTGTTTCAAAAATAGCATCTGGACTAACATCCGACTCATATCCATAATACTGCAAATTGGTCCAAAGACCATCTAAATCTACTTGAATTGTACTTATTATCTTTGCCGCATTCATTTTAATTATCTCATTTTTAGGGCCATTTAACCAGAAATAACGACCTAAACTGCCTATATAAAACTTCTTAAACAAAGATACTAAGCCATAGAAGTGATGTTAAGTAATTTCTAAGAACGATAATAAAGTTAAGATATAACTTTATCTTTCTTAAAAATTATGATAACTGGCATCTTTTTTAATCCATCTTGAGTTTGCACATCTCTTTCAACTACTTTCATTGGTTTAAATCCTAAACTCTGGAAGTAGTTTATACTTTCTTGTGATAATGGCCAATACCATTTAGGCTGAGCATATTCCCAAATGTCAACTTCTAAATAAACGTCATTATTTTTTGATAAATTAGATACATCATTTTCGAAATTACTTTTACCCACATCTCCATCATTATCTTCAGTATAACGAAAAGGTGATCTTAAGTTCCAGATTGTTCCTCCATTTTCTTCATGAATTGGACCAGCATATTCCCTTTCTGCAAACAATCTTATTGACCTATATTCACCAGCAAATATGGGAGCATCCACCGGAACATTATCTTTAATCCATTGACCCGCTTCTTGATAACCCAAATAGCTAAATGTTTTGTTGTAAATTAAGGGGTCACCAGCTTGATAATAATTCCAACTAATAAAGATAATAACTATTATTACTAAGATATGTTTAAGATTTTTGTGTGTAAACATGGATAAATAAGCAGCCATCTCTTCAATAGCAAATACCGCTAATAAAATACCCACTGACAATAAAGGCAGTATATAACGATCTTGGGTATTATCTACATTTACTTCAAAAAACAGATAGTAAAATAATAACAAAACTAGTCCAAAGTAATATTGTTTTTCTTTATATGCTATTACAAAGAGTATTCCAATAATCACAAATGGAACTAAGTACCAAGAAAAAATCCATTGCAGCATACCTAATGATTCCAAACCAAAAGGCATTCCCCTCATATCTACAAACAACGCAAATATTCTATCTAAAATAGCTGCATGAAAAAATAGTTTCCCCACTATGTGAGCCAAAAAGACTGAGCCAACAGGGATTAACCAAGAAACCAAAGTTGGTTTGTGATGAATCATTTCTGTTCTCTTAAAAATAAGATAATAGATTACTAAAGCGAATATGTATAGGGAAGATTGCCCTTTAGTAAACATACAAGCTAAGAACATAAAACCACTTATTATAGCCCAGCGCATGGTTTTTTCTTTCTCTAATTTGACCATACCGTATAGAAGAATAATAGTAGTCACTAAAAGTGGAGAATCACCTAAAGGACGAACACTATAAAACCAAAAGATATGATTAAACGCAAGCAATGTTGCTGCCATTAATCCAGTAAATTTACTACGTAACTCTTTACCCAGTAAATAGATGAAAATCATTCCAACTACAAAATATAATAATGTATTTATTTTTCCGGCCAAAAGAATATTTTTAGTGAAGAAATAAAAGAAAGCCATAATAGTTTGAGGAATAACATAATCTCCTAAGATATACTCGCGACTGAAAATGAATAAGGGATGTAAAGTTACTTTTATAGCATACCACAAGTGTACTGCTGAGTCATTCCAAATGCTTTCCTGATTGATATATTTCAATCGCAACAGAAAACCGATTACAAGTACAACCAAGAACCCCAGATTATATTTATCATTCAAGAAATGAGTAATTTTTTCTTTGAATGAGTTAGCTGAATGATTATTATTTGTTGAACCATTTAAATGTTTAGAATGATGAATCTGTTCAGATTTAGGATGTTCAGTAGAGGTGTTAAGATGATCACTATTATCGATATTATCAATAGAACCACCAGATACTTCTTCCTTATCTAAACTTACTGCCTGCTTTTTAGGTTTATATGCCATTCTCTAAGCCATCTCTAAACTAATGCCTATCTTAGCTATTTTTAGCTTCAATAAGAACTAATTGTACTCCATTTCCTAACCTTTATAAAGGTTGTCAAACCAGAGAATCCATATGAAAACATTAGTGGTTTTGGGTATGGGTGGACATACTTCCCAGATTCTTCGCCTGCTAGATTTATTAGGACCCCATTATGAATATGAATACATTATTGGTCATGATGATCAAACTTCAGCTAATAAAGTTAAGTTCCCGGGTAAAATTTATACTATGAAAAATCCTCGACAGATGGATGAGGAATCTTTAATGAAAGTGTTTTTCAACATGTTTCCGGCTACTTTAAATGCTTTCAAAATCCTACGCCAATCTAAACCAAAAGTAATCCTTAGTGCTGGTCCATCTCTTACTATCCCTCTTTTCTGGTTGTCAAAAATGATGGGGATAAAAACAATTTTTATTGAATCGTGGGTACGAGTTCATCATAAATCTCAAACTGGCAAATTTGTGTATCCAGTTTCTGACTTATTTATCGTACAATGGGAAAGTATGAAAAAAACGTATCCTAAAGCTGTCTTTGCGGGGAGATTATCATGATTTTTATTAGATTTTTTCCAACAATTATTGGAGGAATACAATGATTTTCATCACCGTAGGGAATGGGAAATTTGATCCTCTTATCCAAGAGATGGATCGTTTGATCGAAACAGGAAAGATAAAAGAAAAAGTTATTGCCCAAATTGGAACTGGATCTTATACTCCTAAACATATTACCTCTTTTAAATTCGAATCGCCATTAGATAAATATTACGAAAAAGCAGATTTGGTGATCTCACACGGAGGACCAGGCATAGTATTTGAGGTTCTGCGTAGAAAAAAGAAATTAGTTGCTCTCCCAAATAGGGATAGAACTGATCCTCGCCATCAAGTAGAATATTTGCAAGCTATGGCTCAGGAGACTTCTGCTTTGTTGTATTGTGATGCGGTGGAAAAGTTGGAAGAAACTTTACAGAAAGCTAAAACTCATCAATTCTCCAAATATCATCCCCCCAAATGTACTATGCATAAAGTAGTTCGTGATTTTGTACAATGATCTCATTAATCAAAAGCAACATTAAAAGAAAAGTAAACCAAGGCATCGAAAAAGTTAATAATTTATCTTCAAATTTTTATAACGGTGGGGAAACTTCCGGACATTTGATTAAAACATTTATTTTATATGGTTTAATTGCTTTAAGTATAATCATTACAAAAGTCCTTATTGCTCGTCTTTACGGACAGATAGAATTAGGCATCTTTTCCTATTTTTTTAGTATAGTAACTATTGCTTTTTTATTCACTTCATTAGGATTCCCCGAAGCAATAACCCAAATAATTATTAAACATCCAGGGAAACTGAAAAACGCTTTGTTGAAAGGAATTTATTTTATAATTTCAATATCAATAGTGGTTCTGGCTTTGGTAACAATTCCTAAATCCCTATTTGCCGCTCCGGGATTAAAAGTTAATTTTTTGTTGTACTTAATTGTATACACTTTTTTTTACTTGACTTATTCCATTCTGCGTGGTTTTAAGAAATTTACCGAATGTTCTATCTATTCATTAGTCAATAGAGTGGCATTCATCATTTTTATTGTAATTTTTGCTTTATACTCCATTTCTTTTGATTGGCTTCTAGCCAGCATGTCTCTAGCTTTATTTATTGCCGGAGTAATTGCCTTGCCCAGTATTGTTAAATTATGGAAATCGAACAATCTGATTGAGAAAGAAACGGAAAAAACAGATATAGTAGTAAAAGATGCAAAAGTAGACACCAAAAAACTAGCTTACTTAGCTATCTCCCTTTTCCTGATGCAAACAGGATTTTATCTATTGAGAGAGACGGATACTATCCTCATACCTTATTTAGCTGGTTTTGAACAACAGGCCATTTATTCCGCCCAATCCTCGATTAGTAACATTATCAGATTGATAGCCTATGTTTTTCCAGTAGTGATTCTACCAATGGCGGCAGTGAGTAAATATAAAATAAAACAATCATTGACACGCATACTTAAATTATTACTACCATTTTCAGTATTGATTTTAGTCCTAACATACATAGCCATACCAATAATTTATGGATCGCAATATGCTGATAAATGGCTGCCGATAGCTTTAGTCATATCTTCAACTTTAATGGTCATTTATTCCTATTTCAACTCTATTTTGGTAGGGGAAAATAAGTTTTCAAAACAATATTTCAAATTAGTTTTTATTGACTTTTTGATAACTTTAATGGTTAATACCGGACTAACCATTCTGTTTGTCAAATGGTGGGGTATTCTAGGTGCTCCAATCGCTACAACTCTAACAGTGCTGTTGAAAATAGCTCTTAATGTGTATGGTATTTCTAAATTGAGGAGTACTAATCAAATTATAGAGATGCAAAATGAGTAATAAAGTAAAACAAAATCTTAGCAGAGCTGTAGGGTATGAACACATATCTCAGGAATCAATAAGTATTACTTAGGATATATTTTTTCCCCCGTCTCTAGATCATATATTTCTATGATATTTACTGGACATACTTGAGCTGCCTCTAGATGTTTAGGAAAATCTTTTTCATCTATGATCAATTCTTCTTTATCAGCTGTTTTTGTGGTTGCCGGATCTTTAAGAGTAGCTAAACTAGTTTCAATTTCATAAAGCCATAGTTCCGGAGCTATTGCTTCACATGCTCCAGCGCCAATGCACCCTTTTCGATGATAAATTATTTTGTATTTTTTGCCCATTTTAGTGTTTAAACATAACTTTATTAAAAATGTTCTGGTATTCAATAAAGAATATAAAGAACCCAGTTAAAATAAGATCACCATAATATTTATATAGATGTTAGGGATACTTAACTATAGTTAATAAAATAAGAATAATAGGAAGAATTAAGATACTATCTACAATATTGTGATTAGCATGACCCCACCAACTGCAGTAATAACCTCTGAAACCAATGTATCTATTAGTAATCTCACTGGAATTCCTACGGAATCAAAAGAAACTTTAAAAGTAGAAGAAGAATCAGATATTTCTAAATTGAAATATCCTACTCGTTTTAAGAAAATTCTTTTTGTTGTTACCGATGTTTCGGCTAGTTATGGCAAAGCCCTCAACCCCCATTTAGGTATTGCTATGTTGATGGCGTACTTGGATAAACACGGATTTGAAACTTCTGTGATAGATTTACAATTGGGGTACACCATTAAAGATGTATTGAAAAGAGTAGAAGAATTTAAACCGAATTTAATAGGTATAACTATGTTTTCTTTTGACTTTGTGAATACGTACGATTTAATCAATGAAATAAAAACTAAAACTAAACTCCCTTTGATTTTGGGGGGGGCACATATTAGCACGGTAAAAAGCGAAGCTTTACAAAAAACTCAAGCTGATTTTGGTATAACCAGAGACGGAGAAATCCCTTTATTACAATTATGTATGGGATATCCTTTGGAAGACATTAAAAGTTTGATTTGGAGAAATGAAAAAGGAGAAATCATTGAAAATAAGACTCGAGAATTAAATTGGCAATTGGATGATCTGCCCGTTCCTGCTTATGACAAGTTTGAATTGTCCAGATATATCCATTACATAGATAGAAGATTACCCATTGAAACTTCTCGAGGATGTCCTTATAGCTGTACTTATTGTGATGTTAAAGTAAGTATGGGCCAGGCTTTCCGACCCAGAAGTCCGGAAGCAATTTTAGCAGAGATAAAATACTTTTATGATCAAGGGTATCACTTTTTTGAATTTGTCGATGATGTTTTTACCATGGATTTAGATCGAGCAAAAAAAACATGCCGTATGATCTTAGAAAGTGGCATGAAATTTAGATGGAATTGCGCCAATGGTATTAGAGCAGATAGAATTGATGAAGAATTACTACGTTTAATGAAAGAGGCAGGATGTGAATTTGTAGCATATGGACTGGAAACGGGAAATCCAGAAATGTTAAAAATTGTCAAGAAAGCCATCACTTTAGACAAAGCTACTGAAGCATTTCATTTGACCAAAAAAATAGGATTGAAATTTGCGGTTAATTTTATCATTGGCCATCAGGAAGAAACCTTTGAAAGAGCTATGGATTCCATCAAATATGCTAAATCTATTCCTGCCGATTATGTCAATTTTTCTAATATGATCCCCTACCCCGGAACTGAAATTTACAAGTGGATCTGTGATAATGAAAAAACTGGTCGAGCCAGATTTTTAGTACCTAAAGAAGAATTTCTGAAGAATTCAACTACTAAACTGGGCCTGCCTGTCTTTGAAACCAAAGAATTTACCTTTGCAGAGAGAGTTAAAGCTTTGAACTTAGGAAGAGCCTTAGCCAAGAAAATGCATTTGCAATATCGTATGGGAAAAACAGTTGGAGGATTAGTGTATCAAGTTTCTAGAAATGATGAAGTATATAACGCTTTACGTCGATTTGCTACCGGAACTCATATAGGCAAGAGAATTTATAATCATTTTAGGATACAGTATTGAGGAAAATAGGGAATTTATATTGAAAACTGATCAGTTTTTTCTTTCCTAACCTTTAAAAACTCAGCCTCCTCCCAAGAACTAAAAATGGATTACAAAAAACTCTACAACGGAGAACATCTAAAACAAATCAACCCTCATTGGACTTTTCGTACTTGGTCCTATCGTCATACTTTTGTTTCTAAGATGAAATATATCGAGAAATTTCTTCAAAAAGTTTCCAAAGAAGCCAAGATCTTGGATGCAGGATGTGGACAGGGATTATTGGTCCAAGAGTTCAAACATAGAGGTTATGATATTGTCGGAATCGATGCTTTTTACGGCTCAGAATATGTCAAAAAAGCTGATTTGATGAAAAGCGGATTCAAAGATAATACCTTTGACTTAATTCTATGTCTTGATGTTATTGAACACTTCCAATTAAATGAACAAGAAGAAGTAATCAAAGAATTAACTCGAATTTGTAAACATAATGGAAAAATAGTATGGAGCATTCCCAACTTAGCCCATCTTTCATCAAGAATATATTTTATGATGACGGGAAAATTATTGCGAACGGCCAAAGTAGCGTATCATCCCGGAGATAGACCTATTGCAGAATATTTACCTTTGCTTCAAAAACATTTGAAAATTGAAAAGAAGAAAGGAATTTCTCCTACTATTCCTGGTTTATTTCAAATTATTCAGTTATTTCCACAATATACTGGTTGGCTATATTGGATGCTTAAACCATGGAGCGTAGTTTATAATTGGTGTTTTAATGTTGTGGTGGTTACGAGGAAAAAGTAGATATAGGTTATTTGTAATATATTTTTTGTTGCAAGATATGAGAAAATAATAAAAAAGTTGAAAAAAATCTAATTAGTATTATTGGTCCTACTCCCTTCTTGGTTCTTTTTGGGTTCTTCAGCAAAATCTTGCTTTATGCTTTGTCTTACTTGACATACTCCATTTCCTGTAAGTTGAGATATTCTGACACATAATGCTAGTTCATTGACATAATCAAAATGATAATCATGAAACTGCCCACTATTATTATAACTACTTACACTAAATTTCATTAAAGAGTTTTCAGTAGGCCTAAAATTATCTTCAATGTAAGAACACCCATGATAATATGGTTCTATCCATCCCCAATCTTGAGCAGTTTGAAAGTCTGGCGCACAATTAGGTTCTCCAGCAAGATTTCCTTGAGAAGATTCTAAATATTCATCCTTCAACATCCCAATGGAGTGCCCCATCTCATGTACAAAAGTATTCACTGACATACCTAACTGATTGAGTTGTGTACTATATATGAATGAATTACAAGTTGGTCCATATGACGGCCTACCCACCATATCTATCGGTAACTTAAAACTTAACTGTACAGATCCACCAAAAGCAGCATTAGAACGAAAATATTCATTTAGAAAATTAACGATAAATTGATTATACAATTGGCATTTTATATTTGGAATTGTATCAACCCTGGGAAAATCTTTTGATCTTATGCCGCTTCCATTATAATACCAAAAATTAAAAGAATCTTTATGAGACTTAAACGGTTCTTCAGCCAATAAACCATGATATGTTGCAGAAGAAAACATTGGAGGAATATCTGATTTATATTCGGGAGGTATACATTCTTGGAAGGCACCATTTTCATGTGCAGGTACATTTATTCCTAATCCATTTAAATCTACAAAATTAGGAAGATATTGAACAAATTCTAAGTTATCATACCCGCTACCGATAAAAATAATATTTATTCTGTTTTCTCCTAATTTATTGTAATTAGGTATAACATTAATTAAATTACCGCAAGTAGCACTAAATAAATTACTCTCATTAGAATTATTTAATAAATTGATAGAATTCTTATTCTCATTAGTAGTAGCCATTCCAGTCAACTTTACTGGTATTAATTTAGGATTTATTAATACTATCTGTTTATCTTGAAATGAATATTGCTGTGATTTAATGATACGATCATTTACGTCTAATATTTCTAAGGTAACCATCTTTCCTTCCAAACTAGTGATGGTGGGTACACGAACTTCAATCTCTTCTTTAGTTATATTAAGATCATTAAATTTTATGAGTTTCTGCGCATTTTGATTATTGGGATCTATGCTAAAATCTTCAATCACACTAGTAAAATTGATATCAAAAGGCACAATTATATTTTTGTTTTCAAAAGATAATTTTAATTTATACGTTAAAGCACTTTTAGTTTTAGTAAATTTGTCCAAGTAATCTTTATTAAATTGTTCTACTTTAGGATCACTTAAATAGTATCTCGCATTTTTAATATTATAATTGGTAGGGTCAAAAGTAAAAACATAAACATAATTTTTAAGAGGAGAAATGTCAGTATTAGAAGGGATTGAAACGACGGGGGTAGTAATCTTAACTTTTTGTTGAGCTTTAATTTTGTAAGCCTCCCCAGAAATATTACTGCAAGAAATCAAAAACAAAGCAATGACAATAAGACTTAATACAAACAATTTAATTTTCATAATAGTATTCTCTGATTGCAGAATGATTATTTAAACTTGCGTTATCCCCCCCCCGTTACAAAAAAATAGAAATTACTGCTTTTTTGTAACCCAAACTTATAAATATACAAATTCATCCCCTCTCCACATGAAACATAAGACCTGAGGATTCGTTAAACAAGAAGCGACAGTGGTTTTCACTGCCTCAGTGGTTTCTTTACTCTCTTATTCAATCTGGCAAGCTAATACTTCTACCAGTGTGTTTACTTTATCTTTTTGGCGTAGTTTTGGAAATGTCTTACTGGCAGTTTCCATTGCTATCTCAGCAGTATATGCCGTGTTGTGGATACTGCATAAAGCATCACATACTACCAGGCATGTAAGGAATATTCGTAGAAACATTAAAAAAAGAAAAAAATAATTTAAAAAAATTAAACCATCACCTAAATCTGCGTAAAGTAATCCGGCAGATTCTCATTCCCACCTAAATATAATTTACGCATTTCTTCAGTGACAGCAAATCCTTTAGGATAATTTATTTCCCATATCTTAATTGGTCCAACAATTCTGCTTCTAAAGATAGATAGTGGAGCATAGGTATCACTGTAAACCAACTTGAAGGCTGAAGTATCGTAGTCCGGGTTATTTTGATCAAAGATATATAAATTAGTCCACAATGCAGCTACACCCTTTCTGGACACATACATCCCTGCTCCAATAGGGTTATCTATTTGCCCATTATCTCCCAAAACCGGAATTAATCTGAAACAACCTCCTAACCCCGGATGATCGAATTTGATCATCTCACCATTGAAATAAATACATTGGAGAGGAACATCTATTCTTTGCCCTTGGTATACTACCGCTGCTGTAGGTTGCAAGAATTGTATCGTCTTGGAATTATTCCCATTATCTACTTGAATTACTGGTAAAAATATTGCTCCTACTCCTGCTCCACTTCGAGGATATACTTTACCTTCCCATACAAAATCTTCATCAAATCCGTGTCCGCCTTGATACATTATAACGGTAGCATTTCTTGTTTCTTGTGTACCTTTTGGATTTATGACAAACGTAGTTATCCAACTATAACGGTCATAATCTTTATCTGAACCGATACTAGAATAGGCAGTATACTTCCCAATTTCATCAGATACAATCAACATGTGAGTGGCATCATGTACGGTTAAAAACTGTAAAGCCTCAGTTTGATTCTCTCCGGTTAAAACATGGCGCCCCATTAAATAGTTCCAATATTTAACTTTGTTCGCTCCGTCTAACACGCTGGCTCTCAAGAATCCATTCTGAACCCAATATCCATAATCCCACCAATGGGCAAAGACAGCATCTTGAGGAACATTTTCACGAACCCATTTTCCCGTAATCTGCCACTGCTGATCGTATGGCGGTCCAGAATACGTTGCTTGTTTAATACTATTGTCAGTAAAATTAGGTACTATTCCCTTCCATGGTGAAGCCATTGGACTTAATAAAATGAATAATAAAGCCAAACCCGTTATGTACATATAGGTTTTATTCTTTATCTTCAAAATATATTCAGATAATTCAGAAATGGCATAGGCTGCCATTAAAACAACTACTGGAGCGAAAACAAATACTAAACGAATTGCCCCTCGTGCCGCAATAGCCATAAATAAAACCCAAACTATAACAAAAATGTAACGAGGATCCCACTTAGCTATTTGGTGGTACGTATCTTTATCTTTGTAAAATGAATTTAGATACAAATACACTGTCAGCACCGCAAACAATAATATTCCCCCTAAATAAACTATTTTGCTAAGATTACTATTTCCGTCAAAAGCAGTTCCAGAAGAATATCTACTGAGCAAGACAGCCAAAATGAAGAATAAAAATACCAGAGTGGCGATAACTTTATGTTTATTTTCTTTAACCATCTTATAGAACATCATAACTAAACCAACTAGGAAAAGGATATAGCACAAAGGCAAAATGAAGAAACTCGGACCAAAATTAGGACCAAATTGACTTACAATGTCGGTAAAATAAGGTTGATGCTGTTCTGCAACAGTTAACTCCCAACGATCTTTCCCCATTGGATGTAAAAGTAATTGAGTGGTTTGTTTTATATGTGTACCCAGTTGTGCTGGTCCCAAAAGAATGGTTATCCCCACTACTGCCAAAACTATACTAACTCCAATAACTATAACACTAGTAGGAATTTTGTGTTCAAATTTATGTTTAAGTTTGAATACATCTTTTTTAACTAACAATAAGTCAACTACCAACACTAAAAGTACAAACACTGAAATAGCCGTAGTAATCTCGGTAAGCATAGATTTTAATGGAAATAGAGGTATAAAAGTAGTCATCATAACTACGGACAAAATAAGCCATATTCCATATAGATAAACCTGTTTTTCCTGAATCTTCTCAAAAAAGAATTCTATTAAGACAAAAATTCCAAAAATGAGAGCCAGAAATTTCCATGCCCCCCAAGTTAGTCCCGTAAATCCCGTAACAATTCCAGTAACTGCTCCCCATATAATTGCATTACGGGTTGTTTTACTTTGCCAGGCAAGTACGAAGAAATACATGGCCATGAACATGAACATCATACCAAGTGCATCGTGATCTGAACTTCCGCCCATAGTTCTTTGTAAATAAGCAGGAACTATTGAAAGTAAGAACGAAGCTATCAATGCAGTTTTAGTATTGAATAATTTTCTAACCAATAGGAAGAAAAATATCACTCCGATAGCGAAAGCGATGATGGGATAAATTACATCCACATATTCAATATCAACTGAAGGCACGAAGAAATGGATTAACTCGTAAAGATAGTAAATGAAATACGCAGGAAAGGCATAGTTTGCTGTGGGCGCCCCAATGGGTACAAAACGAGTCATATCAATTGCGGGAAGGAAACCATTTTCCAGAATTTGTTTGGCATATTTCAAATAAATGTGCGAGTCCAGATCCACTGAAATTAGCTTGCCGGTAGTTACTTCTTTTAACAACCAGAAATTTTTAGTTCTAATATAAGATCCAAACCAAATGATAATTCCTAAAAGTAAATAAACTAACCACTCTTTCTTTTCTTTAATAAAAGAAATAACTTTATCACGCTTCTCGGAAGTGATATCTTTATCTTGTTCCGAGTCATCCCCGTGTCCCTTTCCACCGGAAAAGAAGTTTTTTATTCCGTTCAATAATTTTTCTCTTTTTTCTTGTAAATTTTCAGCCATTGTAAACCACCTTTGAATTATCTTTTCTAAATTACTTTTTATAATAAAATACCAACTTAATTCATCACACCTAACAACTTATATAATAACCTTTCAGTCAATCTATCTTGTTCAGAATAATCTTTAACACTCATAACTAAACACTTATCCTGAGTCTGAAACCCATTATTTTCACCGGACTTTATTAAAATTCCGGAACTATCTGCACAACTAATAATAGGAATGTCCGGACAACCAGATTCTTTGATACAAGCAATTTGAGGAACAATTGATATTTCCTCCGCCATGATAGTTCTGATGCGAAGGATAGTTTGATCTGACTGAATAGTGTCATTAGGTACATAAGCTAAGTATAATTTGGGCGAATTAAGTAAAAAAGTAGTATCGGGTATGGAAATATTCTCTAACTCATTAGGTAAGTATTGAAATTGATATTTTTTGGTTTTGTAAACAAGATCCCATATTCCGGAGTTATAATAAAAAGCATAATTATTGTATTCTTTTTTATTGGTACTATCTCCTAAGCCCAATAATCCCCCACCAACAAATCCTAAGACACTGAGGGACATAATGATTATGATAAACCACGCAATTGCCTTTTTACTGTTCATTTTAACCTAATTATTGGCTTTATTTAAAAGGTTTATGAGAGTGGCTTATAGTAGTTAGAGAAATTATTGGAAAAATGGTTATAAAAACAGCATAATAATCACTTTTTGTTTGTGCTCAAAAGCCTAAGGTGTAAGGATAATTATACCCCAAAATCCCCTACCAATCAAATAGAAATATAGCTAAACCCCAAATCGCTTAGTTTCTTTTCATCAAAAGTGCTTTTTAGATCCAATATTAAAGGATCATTTTTCATTTGTTGTTTAGCCCGTTCAAAATTTATCTCTTTAAATTGATTATGAGGAGATAAAAAGATCAAAGCATCAATATTACTCAAATCATGCATTTCTTTATTTTCCACGGAAAAATGTTTTTGGGTTATTTCCGAAGTCAACAAAGGATCGCAGCCATAAACAGTTACACCATAAGATTTCAATTCGTTGATTATGTCTTCGGCTTTGGAATTTCTGAAATCTTTGACATTCTCTTTGAAAGTTAATCCCATCACCATAACGGTACTTTGCTGTAACACTTTACCTGATTTATTCAAGCCGCGAATAAGTTGCTCGACCACGTGTTTGTACATATTATCATTTATTTTTCTTCCCGCCAGAATGACTTCGGCATGATGGCCTATCTCGTTGGCTTTATGAGTAAGATAATAAGGATCTACGCCGATACAATGTCCCCCTACTAACCCTGGTTTATATTGATGAAAGTTCCATTTGGAATAAGCAGCTTCCAAGACATCTTTAGTCTTGATACCCATCTTGCTGAAAATGATGGATAACTCATTAACCAACGCAATATTCAAATCTCTTTGGATATTCTCAATAACTTTAGCTGCTTCGGCTACTTTGATGGAAGAAGCCTTATGGGTTTTAGTTATTTTACTGTACACATAATTTACTTGCTCTAAAGTTTCTGCATCCATACCTGAAACTATTTTAGTTACTTTGTTGATAGTATGTTCTTTATCTCCGGGATTAATACGCTCGGGACTGTAACCTACTTTGAAATCAATCCCGCATTTCAATTTAGAATATTTTTCCAATAGAGGGACACAAATATCTTCAGTTACTCCAGGATAAACTGTACTTTCAAAAACTACGATTGTTCCGGGATTCATGTGTTCACCAATTACTTGAGAAGCACTTTCCATATACTTCAAATCGGGACTTTTAGCTTTATTTATGGGGGTAGGAACACAAGCGATAATACATTCACATTGTTTCATGAAAGTAGGATCAGAAGTAAAATTTATTTTGCTAGATAATATTTCCTCTTTATTCCATTCGTCAGCTGGATCAATTCCTTGTTTCAAAGAAGCAATCTTATCTGAAACAACGTCGAAGCCAATCACTTTAAAATGTTTGTCTAAAGCCAAAGCCAAAGGTAATCCCACATATCCTAATCCTAGAACGCAGATGGTTTTAATTTCCATTGTTTATATTTCCGTTCTTTAGATTCTCAGATAATGTTTCATTAGTAAAACCAGTAGGAGTGATGTGATGATAATCTTTATACCAATCAATGAATTGATGAATACCATCCTCAATCTTAACTTTAGGTTCCCACCCTAAAACGTGTTTAGTCTTTTCGATGTCAGCATAAGTTAAAGGCACATCCCCTTGTTGTAAAGGTAAATGTTGTCTCTGTGCGGTCTTGCCCAATTCTTTCTCAATACATCCAATAAAATGATTTAGATGAACAGGATTATTATTTCCCAAATTTAGTATTTCATATCCTTTTACTTTATCTAATGAAGCAATTACGCCAGAAACTATATCAGTGATAAAAGTGAAATCTCGTTCATGGTTACCGTGATTGTATACTTCAATAGGTTTATTTTCTAATATGGCTTTGGTGAATTTAAATAAAGCCATATCCGGCCTACCCCACGGACCATAAACAGTAAAGAAACGCAGGATGAAACAATTGATGCCATAGAGATTATGATACACATGAGCCATATGTTCGGTGTGTTTCTTAGTTGCAGCATATAATGAGATGGGTTTATCAACCTGATCTATTACGGAGAAAGGTACTTTTTCATTTCCACCATAAACAGAACTAGAAGAAGCAAGCACGATATCTTTAACATTATTTAATCGCATTAATTCCAATATGTTTAAAGTTCCAAGATTGTTGGTCTTGTGATAAATGAAAGGATTGATGATAGAATATCTTACTCCTGCTTGTGCGGCAAGATGACATATTTTGTCAAATTGATGTGTTTGAAATATTTTTTGCATGGCATCAAAATCGGCAATATCAACATTATAGAAAGTAATTTTATTTTCGATTTGTTTCAATCGATCATTCTTTAAATCAACAGAATAATAATCATTTAAATTATCTACTACTACTACTGAATCTCCTCTTTCTAGCAAAGCCTTAGCTACGTGAAAACCTATAAAACCGGCACCGCCAGTAACCAGCACTTTCATGATAAAAATCTGCTCTTTACCCTATATAAAGATTGTGATATAATGAACCCATTTTTGTTATTTGGTGGATATAGACACAGATATAGATATATTCAATTGAATTTGAAGTTATAGTAATATTTATATAAAATATTAAATTGAACTGAAAGTATGAACAAAATCATTTTATTAATTGTGATTTTAACAGTTATATCATTAATGGTTACAAATGCCTCAGCAACTATACCTCCCTGGCCTTCCTATTGTGAACATCAAGGATACATATACAAATATAACCCAGAAACTAAAGAGCAAAGTTGTATCTTTAAACAGAAAGTAAATTACGATTATAATTCAGAAACTGGTGCAGAAGTAGTATTGGTTGATAATGAAGAAAAATGTGATGCGAAAACATTTCTGGATGGAACTTGCGGACAGCAGTACGTCAAAGATATTCCTTGTCGTCAAATTGGAGAAACTGTTTTCTCCGAGTTTGAAAAATGTTGCATAGGATTAGGACCAAAAAGTGAAGGATTCGATCAAACAACTTGTCAAGAATTAATTTTTTTGGAAAGGATTTGGCAATGGTTTACAACATTATTATAAAGTGAAAAAATAGACACTATCTCCTTCCCACCCCATAATATTCAAAGCCTTCTTCTCTCACTAATTCCGGTTCGTAGATATTCCTTCCATCAAAAACAACTTTATGGACCATTTCCTTACCTAAATCTGCAAAATTTACATTTCTGAACTCATCCCATTCGGTTATTAAAAGAATTGCTGAACTGCCTTGGACAG
>Ga0209541_10001508_pt1 | contig 46081 bp, 45 predicted proteins | sample RifCSPlowO2_01_FD_184027 | JGI IMG/M metagenome (GOLD analysis project Ga0209541, IMG submission 184027) | Groundwater microbial communities from Rifle, Colorado - Rifle CSP2_plank lowO2_0.1 (SPAdes) (version 2) | ecosystem: Environmental > Aquatic > Deep subsurface > Groundwater | place...
AAGCAACTGCGAGATTTTCGCCGGAGCCGCTTCTCCTTAAGATTTGCTTCTCCCCAAAAATTTATATAGGCAAAAAAGCCATGAAGTGACCATGAAGTACTATATCGGATCAGATCATGCAGGCTACAAAGTAAAAGAGCTGCTCAAAGCGGTGCTCAGGAAAAAAAGGATTCCATTTGAGGATCTTGGCACTCAGAGCGAAGAGCCAGTGGATTACCCAGATATTGCCATGCAGGTGGCACACAGGGTCAAAAAAGCACAAGGCAAAGGCATCCTCATCTGCGGGACAGGGACAGGAATGGCAATTGCAGCCAATAGGATGAAAGGCATCCGGGCAGTTGCCGCATCAGACATCTACACTGCAGCCATTGGAAAGAGGGACAATGATGCCAATGTCCTTTGCCTCAGGGCAAGGCAGTTTCCATTTCACAAGACCAAGGCTATCGTTGAAGCCTTCCACTCCGCAAAATTTTCCGGATTCAAACGTCATAAGAGAAGAATCAGAAAGCTTGACCAATGAAAAATATCATCGTTCCCGCGCTTCTTGAGAAACATGAAGCTGGCCTTATCGCAAAGCTCCAAAAGCTGAAACTCGTTGCAAAGCGTATCCAGATAGACATAGCAGACCATACGTTCGTCAGAAACAGTACCCTTGACCTTAAGAGGATACGAAGCCTGCCAAGGGGGATAAAGCCGGAAATCCATCTGATGGTAAAGCATCCTGGAGAGCACCTTGGACAGTGCCACAGGTTAAAGGCAGCTCTGGTGATTGCCCACATTGAAGCCTTTCCTGGCATGGAGGGATTGCATGAGTTCATTGCCAAAGCCAAGAGGCTGAAGCTGAAGATTGGACTTGCGCTTAATCCCGAGACTCCGAGCCGCTTTGTGGAGCCATATCTTCCGTTCCTGGATTCGGTGATGTTTATGGGCGTGCACCCGGGATTTCAGAACCAGCAGTTCATCTTCTCAACAATCAAGAGGATCCGGAAATTCAGGAAGAGCCATCCCAAAGTGTTCATTGAAGTTGATGGCGGCATAAAGAAAGGCATCGCAAAGAAAGCTGTCAAGGCCGGAGCCAATGGAATCGTCATCGGATCAGCAATAGTCAGCCAAAAGGATATCAAGGCAGCCATCCAGGAATTCAAGAAAGAGATCTCGCATTAAAGGGCTCCGGCGAAAATCAGTGCTGCCGCCTCTTTGCGAGGCTCTTAAGGATTAGCATGAGCTGAGTTGAGGGGGTTGTCCCATACGGGGCTTCAACGATGCATACAGAAGTGCGGCGCAAGCCGAGCCGGCGGCAGCTGCGGAGCAAGATTTTCACCGGAGCCGCATTAAAGATTAAATATTTAAACCTCAACAGACGCGCTCCACCAGTGGCAAGAATTTCTGGCATCAAGGAATTGTATCTCAAGTCCAATGAGCTCCGCCAGGATGTCATTCGGATGCTTGACAGCGCCAAGTCAGGCCACACTGCAGGCCCCCTTGGCATGGCTGATATTTTCGCAGCGCTCTACTTCAATATCCTGAACCATGATCCCAAGCAGCCAAACTGGGGCAAGAGGGACCTCTTCTACCTTTCAAACGGCCATATCTGCCCAATCTGGTATGCAGCATTGGCACATGCAGGGTATTTTCCACGTTCAGAGCTTCTGACCTTCAGAAAGATCAACTCGAGGCTCCAAGGCCACCCGCATCGGGGAGAACTCCCGGGAGTTGAGAACAGCGGAGGGCCTCTAAGCCAGGGCATCTCTATCGCAGTCGGAGCAGCAATCGCAGCAAAGATGGACAAGCTCAGCCGCACAATCTATGTTGGCATGAGCGACGGAGAATGCGAGGAGGGCCAGACATGGGAGGCCTTTATGATGGCAGGAAACCGGAAGCTCGACAACCTTATCGCAGTCCAGGACAGGAACAATATCCAGATTGATGGGTTTACTTCAGATATCATGAGTATTGAGCCGTTTGAGCAGAAAATGCAGTCGTTCAACTGGAATACCATTGTTATCGACGGAAATAATATGGCAGAAGTCCTCAAGGCATTTGGAGAGGCAAAACGAACAAAAGGGAGGCCCACCATGATCATTGCAAAGACCATCCCTGGAAAAGGAGTCTCGTTTATGGAGAATGATTACAAATGGCATGGCAAGCCGCCAAAGCACGAGGAGGCTGAGAAAGCGCTCAAAGAATTAGAAGCTGAGAAAGAGAGAATAAGAACCTCATAAAACCTCATTAAGAGAAAATGCTTTTGATAGTTTGGAAATAGGAAAAAACCAATTGTAAAGAAGGATTCAATGAATAAATAATCGAGTTAACCCTTAAAATGATAATAAAAGATATGATTAAATTAAAAATGGAAATACCGATCATAATGATTAAAAACAATTTAAATTAAAACCATTGAAAGCCTAAATAACCCCAACCAACGATGAAAACCAATCCAGCAATGCACCTTCAGGATATTGAAAAGGCTGAGAAGGGAGCAACCCGGGACGGCTATGGAAAAGGCATGCTTGAATTAGGAAAAGCCAATAAGGACGTTGTAGTGTTGAGCGCAGACCTGACAGAGTCAACACGGGCAAACTGGTTCAAAGAGGCATTTCCTGATCGTTTCATCGAGTGCGGGGTTGCAGAGCAGAATATGATGGGAGTTGCAGCAGGGCTTGCCTACAACGGAAAGATTCCTTTCGCCTGCTCATTTTCGGTCTTCTCCCCGGGAAGGAACTGGGACCAGTTGAGGGTCAGCGTCTGCTACTCAAATGCGAATGTGAAAGTTGGCTCAACACATGCAGGCCTGACTGTGGGAGAGGATGGGGCAACGCATCAGGCTTTGGAAGACATCGCAATGACTCGCTGCCTCCCCAATCTCTCAGTGATTGTGCCTTGCGATGCAGAAGAGGCGAGAAAAGCGACAATTGCAGCAGGCAAGGCCCAAGGACCATTCTACCTCCGGTTCGGAAGGGAACCCCTGCCAACAATGACGACACCAAGAACGCCTTTCACGATTGGGAAAGCTTTAACATTCAGGCAAGGAAAAGACGTCGCAATTATTGCATGCGGCATTATGGTTGCAGAGGCTCTCAAGGCTGCAGGGATGCTCGAAAAAGAGAAGATTGACGCGATGATCATCAATTGCCACACCATCAAGCCAATAGACACAAATACAATTGTTGCTGCTGCCAAAAAGACAGGCGCGGTGGTAACAGCAGAAGAGCATCAGGTTTCAGGAGGGTTGGGAGGGGCAGTTGCAGAAGTGCTTGCAGAGCGCTGCCCAGTCCCGCTCGAAAGGGTTGGCGTAAAAGACACCTTCGGAGAATCAGGCAAAGCCCTGGAGCTTCTTGAGAAGTATGGCTGCACTGCAAAAGAGATTGTTGCTGCGGTGAAGAAGGTTATGAAGAGAAAGGAGTAATCCGTGAGAAAGGGACAGTTGCATGTACGTTGTTCGTTCTTATGGTTCGTGTGCTTCTTGAAGCAATGCCTGATACGTTTCATCGGCCCGCTTCTTGCGAGCAGCCCTTCTTATAAAGTCATCAGGCCTTGTTAAAGCCAGTTCCTCATAATCAGAGCCTCGTAAATAGTTGGCAGCCTGCTGCAAAAGCTGGTAGGTTTCATCCACCCTTTCCGGCGTGAAGAAAGAGATGGGTTCTTTGGCTGGATAAACTATCAAATCCGAAAGGTCTCGTTGAAGATAATTGATTCTTCTTAAATGTTCTGGAGACTTAGGAAATGCTCCTGCATCCAAGATTGCCGTAATCTGCTGTGAAATATTTTGATATCGTTCAGCTAAGGGGGGATCCCGGCTTCTCCCAAACAATGCAGCGACAATTGAACCGATCATAAAGAGGAAAAGAGGATCATAAGTTAATAAAGGTTTCCAAAACCAAAACCAATATAAACCCGATTTTAATCTTTTAACATACGGGCCCGTAGCTTAGCCTGGAAATCCACTCCCTCTCATCTGAGAGGATAATTGGGCAATGGAGTGCTCGACTGATAATCGAGTGGTCCCGTGTTCAAATCACGGCGGGCCCATTTTGATTCATCAAGTTCTCTTTAGTCTCTTTAGATAATCTTTTTATAATACCGCTAAATCAAAAAATGAACAAAATGGATAAACAGGAGATAAGAAAATAAATACGAATTCTGGTGGGTTATGCAATCAATTGTACTATTCAAATATCTCTGCCTCATGGCAATAGGATTTATTCTCGGAAGGCTCACAATGGCAATTCAGATAGAGATAATGCGCAGATAGATGCAGGATAAGAAGCGCCCTGGACCAGACTCGAACTGGTGACCTCATGGTTTCAGCCAAACCCCGCAGGGTAAGGGTAACAGCCATGCGCTCTTTACAGCTTTTGGACAGCCAAAAGAACCTGCTAAGCTACCAGGGCATGGCGTTCTAAGAACCATGTCGTTTATTTAAAGATTTCCTAAACCTGTACCTTTATAAACCCTTCCCGATTTCTCCATTTTCGGAGATGTGGGCGTTGGCTTGCCCGAATCCGATTATTCACGATAATGGAGGCCGGATGGGAGCATACCAGTACATCAGAGAGGCTTGGAACAGTCAGGAGCAGCTAAAAGAGCGCCTCATGGCATGGCGGAGAGAGCCTGTAACCCTCCGCATCGACTATCCTACACGGCTTGACAGAGCCCGATCGTTAGGCTATAAGGCTAAACAGGGGATTATTCTTGTTAGGCAGCGAGTCCTGAGAGGCGGCAGAAAGCGGCCAAAGGTGCGCGCAGGCAGGCGCTCAAAGCGCATGACGCAAAGAAAAGACTTGAAGCTCAACTTCCAGAGCGTGGCAGAGCGCAGGGCAAATCAGGCATTTGTGAATTGCGAGGTTCTCAACTCATATTTTGTTGCACAGGATGGAAAGAATATCTGGTATGAAGTGATCCTCATTGACAGGAGCCATCCTGCTATCCTTGCTGATTCCCGCTTTGCATGGATCAATGCAAAAAGGGGAAGAGCATTCAGGGGACTGACATCTGCCAACAGGAAAAGCAGAGGACTCCGCCATAAAGGCAAGGGAGCAGAGAAGATGCGGCCAAGCCTGCGAGCGCACGGACGATCAGGCAATTAGCAATCTTCACCTTCAGCGGACCAGTATTGCTTCTGCATCATTTTGCCGACGGAGATAACAATCTTTATATACCACGGAGCAAACAGAAATCCGAAAGAGGTGACTACATGGACAAGCCAATCAGCTATGACACCATCAAAAAAAATAAAGCACTGACGGAGTTTCTCGAAGACGAAAAATGCAGGGATACATCGCAGAAGTAACAGATCTGAACAAGACGCTCTTCAACAAAGAAAAGGTTCTCACGGTCCTATTTTCAGGGTGCAATTTCCGCTGCCCATGGTGCTTTGTCCCGGAACTGCTGGAGTTTAAAGAGCAGAAGGACGTCCAGGGCATCAAGAATGATATCAGGCGCCTCTGCCCAGGAAAGAAGTCCATCATATTCAGTGGCGGCGAGCCGTTGCTGCAGAAGCTGACCCTGAGGGATCTCTGCATATTCTCAAAAAGCATTGGATTGAAGACCGGGATTGAAACCAACGGAAGCAGGCCTGACGTGCTTGGCTCATTGCTAAAGGAAGATCTCCTTGACTTTATTGCGCTGGATCTCAAGACCCAGTTTGACGAAGAGCAGTTTGAGCGGGCAACCCAGGCCCAGACATTTTTCATCTCAGGCTACCAGATCATGAATGATATAAGGAAAAGCTTAAGAATTCTCAAGGATTATGAAGATACCATCGACATTGAGATCCGTACGGTGATCATCCCGGGCATCCTTTTTCGGAAGGAGGACCTGATGGCAATCGCCGCAGAACTCAGGCACCTGCGTTGCACCTGGCGAATACAGCCGTTTATACCGGGGAAATGTGTTGCAAAGCAGATCGAGCAGATTGAGGCTCCGTCAGATCGGTTTTTGGAGACCCTCGCAGATGCCTGCCAGTCAAAATACCCGCAACTGAGGATCGAGATAGGAAACCAAAATGAAGAAACTCCCGAAGCTGTTCTCTACTGAAAAGGGGAATGCCGCAGCAGTTGTCCTGATCGTGATTATCATCATCATTATAGTAGTCTGGATTGTTGTTCTGGTCGGAAGGGAATGCACGAATGACAGCGACTGCGGTGAAGGCTATTACTGCGGCTCTGACAACAACTGCCATGAGCACCGGATTATAGAAAAGACCGTTATCCAAAACCAGTATGACCGCGCAGCCTATATCATTGCATTTGCGCTTATTGTCGGCGCGCTGATTCTCCGGTTCGGAAAAAAGCAGAAAGAGAAAAAGTAAATATCAGAGGACCCTTTTTACTGCTTGGAGAACCATCTCTGCAATCTCTTCCTCGCGAAGCATCGCTGAATCCCCTGCACAGGTAAGTTTTACCCAGTGAGGCTGCTTCGCCAGCTTAAGGTACTCCTTAGCTACGCTTTCCTGATACCTGGCATCCTTCTCATGGACGTCCCCATGGCTAATCTGGCCCCTCGACTTTCTTAGGCTGAAAGATATGCGTACAGGCACATCAAGGAATACCACAAGATCCTCGTGAGGCATCTCATGCGTTATGTATTCAAGCTTAAGCATCCATTCCCGAAACTTCTCTTTTTCCTTGGGATCCTCAATCCTGGCGCAGGGATAGGCTATATTGGAGGAGACATACCTATTGATGAGCACAACATCATAGCTATCCAACGCATCCCTGATCTCCTGCCGAGATGACAGCCTGTCCAGAGCATAAAGCTCTGCAATGTCATACGGATCTGTCTTCCTAAAATCCCCGAGCTTTCCTTTCAGGTAATCCGCTATCTTCTTTCCATATTCTTTATCATACTGGGGGAAATCAAAAGTCGCCACAGAATAGCCCAGGGCAGTGAGGTTCTCCCTTAAGAGACGCATCTGCGTTGCTTTTCCTGAAGAATCAATCCCCTCAAATGCCACCAGTTTTCCCATAAGGCCATGAAACCCTGATGCCTTATTAAGATTTTGGAAAATAAGCGCCATTGAAAAGCTATGCAGCGCCATCCGTGAGCCATTGAAGCAGAAGATAGCACACCGACAAGAGGGTCGGCTCAATCAAAACGCAGTCGGGCGTTTTGGTGTGCCAAAAGAGCGTAGCTCTTTTTAGCACCATCGGAGAATGTCGCTATTCTTCCTGACTTGCGCATGGCGAACTGCTCCGCAGGAGCGACCAAAAATGCGAAGCATTTTTGAGTACTGGCGCTGCCGAGCGAAGTGAGAAACTTTTCAATGAGCCAGACAAATCTTAATTCTTAGGGCGCCAAAGTTATCGTATCCAGAAAATAATAACATATTTAAAGGAATGCCGGAAAAGAACAGGTATGGACAATCTTCGCCTTATCCTTGCTGCCCAGAGAAACGAGATAACAGAGCACCAGGTATACAAGCGGCTTGCCCAGAGGGCCAGCAACACAAATAAGAAAGTGCTGGAGGCTATGGCAGCTGACGAGTTGAAGCATTATGGGATACTGAAAGGAGTGAGCAAGAGGGAGATGCAGCCAAATGCTCTAAAGGTATGGTGGTATGGGCTGCTGGCGCGAACCTTTGGCCTTGCATTTGGCTTGCGATGCATGGAAAGGGGAGAGCAATACGCAGAGAAAATCTACACGCAGCTTGCAGGCCAGTCACCCAGGTTTATGGTGCTGCTTCGGGATGAGCAGCGCCATGAGAAGGAGCTCCTCAATATGCTCTCTGACCAGCGTCTTGAGTATGCCAGCTCGGTCGTCCTCGGAATCAACGATGCCTGGGTTGAGCTTACCGGAGCCTTAGCTGGCCTCACACTGGCATTGAGGAACAGCAAAATGATCGCCATCATCGCGTTTATCACGGGATTGGCAGCTTCGCTGTCCATGGCAGCTTCTGAATATTTGAGGTCAAAAGAGGAGGGCGAGCACGACAAAGACCGCAACCCCTTGACATCCGCTGCCTACACGGGAACAGCATACGTCTTTACAGTGCTATTGCTGATTTCTCCGTACATCTTCCTCAGGAACGTCTTTGCTGCCCTGGCAGCAATGCTGAGCATTGGCGTCCTGATCATCGCAGGGTATACATCGTATATTGCCGTGGCAAAGGATATAAAGTTCTGGCGGCGATTTACCGAGATGGTTATCATTGCAATGACGGTAACGCTGATCAGCTTCGCCGTAGGATCATTTGTCCGATTCTATTTCGGGATTGAGGCATAGCTAGAAAATGCAACGTTTTGTGGCTTCCCAATACCTACCTTAAGGTAACCATCGCTATAATGCGATGTAACTCATCAGCTTATAGACAAGCTTTGCAGCAAGGAAGTCTGATGATTTGTCTGATGGATTCGGGCACAGCTCGACAACATCAAAGCCTACCACCTTTTTTTTCTTGATGACGTTCTTGAGGAATTCAAGGGTCTCGTACCACTTCAAGCCGCCAGGCTCAGGAGTGCCTGTTGACGGAAGGATGGAAGGGTCAAAGCCATCCAGGTCAATAGTGATGTAGACAGGGCTCTCGAGCTTTGCCAGCGCTTTGCCCATCCAGGCCGGGTCTTTTTGGATATCCTCTGCAAGAAAGCAGCGGCTCCGGTCAATAGAATGGTTTTCCTCAGAACTCACGCTCCGTATCCCTACCTGTACAATGGGGCAGATATCCTTCACCCTGGCCATGACGCAGGCATGGTTAAACCGCGATCCCTCATAACGTTCTCTCAAATCTGTATGCGCATCGATCTGCAGCACGTTGAGCTTCGGATACTTTTCCTTGTAGGCATAGACTGCCCCTGTAGTGACCGAATGCTCTCCGCCAAGGATAATGACTGCCTTGCCCTTGCTGAGATGCTTGAGGGTTGTCTGCTTCACTGCCTCAACCATTGCTTCAGGCGCAGATTTCACAATCGGGCGATCCGTAAAGATTCCTTTCCTGCATACCTCAGTGTCAGTCTCAATATCATAGAGCTCCATGTTCTGGCTTGCCTCGATAAGGCTCGTCGGCCCCTTATCTGCCCCTTTCACCCAGGTAGAAGTCTTGTCAAAAGGCACAGGAACAACGACGAACATCGAAGATTCATAACTGCTGTCTTTGGGGCTAAGTCCTGCGAAGCCTGAGAATGCTTCCTTGGGGTCTGAGATGAGTTTCATTCTGGAAAGGTCATTTGGGATATTTATAAGGGTTTCCCCTTTCTGGAATAATGGTTCTAATCCCTCCCGATGGATCCCTTACATCTCCTTTGTATCTCGGAATAACGTGGATATGCAAGTGAAACACAGTTTGCCCTGCTTCAGGGCCTTCATTATATCCTATGTTATATCCGTCTGGATGGTGTTGCTGATCGATATGCCCTTTTACCATCACTAATAAATCACGCAGAGCGATAACCTCCTGATCCGTAAGTTCACAAAGAGAATCAACATGCCTTTTTGGGATTATTTTCATATGGCCGGGGTTTACAGGATGTGCATCTGAATTTGCAAAGAATAACTCATTTTCCAGCTCACTCCTTGCTTTTTGATACTCTGGATCACAATACTTGCAATCAGGCATATGCAATGAGAATATCTTGTTTTTTATATGCTTAACGTTATCCTGTAATCGGCTCAGTAGAAAGTCTTGCTCCGCAGTTGCCACCAGTCCTCAAAAATGCTTCGCATTTTTGGTCGCTCCTGCGGGGAGCAGCTCGGCTCGTGCAGTTTTCAGCGAGAAGCGGCATATCCCCGTGAGGGGCATCCCCCTTGTCGCTGTGCTCTTGGAGACACAAAAGCCTCGCAAATGGGTGGCAACGACGGCTTTCTGCTGAGCTCTTGTAATCAATATTTTTAAATAATGGATAGATTCTTTGTCTCCTATGGCAGACTTTATCAAGATTGCAGCCAAATGGCAGAAGAGGTGGGAAGAAGCCAGGATCTTCCAGTCCGAAGAGGACACTAAGAAAAAGAAATTTTACTGCCTTGAGATGTATCCCTATCCCTCCAATGCCCTGCACATGGGCCATTTGAGGAATTATTCCATCGGAGATGCGATTGCAAGGTTTAAGCGCATGAACGGGTTTAACGTGCTGTATCCGATGGGCTATGATGCCTTTGGCCTGCCTGCAGAGAATGCAGCCATCAAGCACGGTATAAATCCTGCTGAGTGGACATGGAACAATATCAATGCTATCAAGGCGCAGCAGAAAGCTATGGGCCTTAGCTACGATTGGGATCGGCAGCTGCAGAGCTGCGACGAAGGCTACTATAAGTGGAACCAGTGGATCTTCCTTGAGTTTCTGAAAAAAGGGGTAGCATACAGAAAAAAAGCCCCTGTGAACTGGTGCGCAAGCTGCGGCACAGTCCTTGCTAATGAGCAGGTCATTGACGGAAAATGCTGGCGGTGCTCAAACACAATCACTGAAAAAAATCTGGAACAGTGGTTTTTCAGGATTACGGATTATGCTGAAGAGCTGCTGAAAGATATCGATAAGCTTGAGCATTGGCCTGAGGCAGTCAAGACTATGCAGAGGAACTGGATAGGAAAAAGCTCAGGAGTTGAGATCGATTTTCGAATCAAGAACCCGGGCCATTATGTGTTTTTGCATGCATACAATAGCTCAGTCAGCAAAGATTTCTGGCCTTGGCTTAAAAAAAGAATCGAGGCCCAAGGCGGCACGGTTGACGCAGTTAATCTCCCAGGCGGCGGCGCACCAAAGCTTGAAGCGCATCTGGCCGCCCTTGACAAGGCAACCATAGACTCATCAACAACCCTTGTCTGCCACAGCCTTGGCTGCGCAACCGCACTGAAGCTGCTCCAGCAGCGTAAAACCCGAATCAGAAGGCTGGTCTTAATTGCTCCGCCGCTGCGGCCGCAGTTTTTGGATAAGCCGAGGCCTGCGATAGACCAGTATTGCGATTGGAGCTTTGACTTCGGGCAGATTAAAAGTGCCGCAGAACAAATTAGTATTGTTGGTGACTTGAATGACCCAATTATCCCTCAGGAGCATCTCATGATCCTGGCCCATAAGCTGGATGCCGATCTTAGATTGGTGGAGGCTCCTAAACCCCATTTTAATTGCGCGGAAAGCAGAGCCATTCTTCATGCTTCTGCAGTTGCAATTCCTGCATTCACGACAAGGCCTGACACTCTCTTCAGCGTTACCTTCCTTGTGCTTGCTCCTGAGCATCCTCTTGTGAAGTATATGGTCCATAGAACCGCCTATGATAAGCAGGTTGAGCATTGCCTGCACACCATTTCCAAGCAAACCAAGCAGGAAAGGACAACAGAATCAGGAAAGGACAAGATTGGGTGCTTTGTTGGAATGCATGCCATCAACCCTGCAACAGGGAAAGAGATCCCAATCTATATCGCCAACTTTGTACTTGTCGAATATGGAACAGGAGCTGTGATGGCTGATGCCCATGATCAGCGGGACTTTGAGTTTGCAAGGAAATATGACATCCCTTTGAAATTTGTAATCTCTCCTGATGGAAAAAATGTTGATGCGGCAAAAGCAGGCAAGGCATTTACCGAGGACGGCATTCTGTTTGATTCAGGAGCGTTTTCAGGGCTGAGGAACAGGGAAGCGCTGCCGAAAATCGACGATTGGATCGAAAAGAGCGGCCACGGAAAGAGAACCGTGAGTTTCAAGCTGCGCGACTGGCTGATATCCAGGCAGAGGTACTGGGGGACTCCAATCCCTGTTGTATACTGCAAGAAGTGCGGCATAGTCCCTGTTCCTGAAAAGGAACTTCCTGTCAGACTGCCTGCAGATGTTAAGTTCACTGGAAAAGGAAATCCCCTGGAAACCTCGGAAGGCTTTGTCAATGCGAAATGCCCAAGCTGCAAAGCAAAGGCAAGAAGAGAAACTGATACCATGGACACCTTTGTTGACTCTTCCTGGTATTTCCTGAGGTACTGCGATCCAAAGAACAGCAGCAAGCCCTTTGGCCCTGCCCGTGTTCATTATTGGATGCCGATTGACCAGTATATTGGAGGCATCGAGCACGCAGTGCTGCATCTCTTATATGCAAGATTCTTCACAAAGGCTCTCCGGGACTTAGGGCTTCATGCAGTTGATGAGCCATTCACACGGCTTCTGACACAAGGCATGGTTATAAAAGATGGGGCGAAGATGTCAAAGTCTTTGGGGAATGTGGTCAACCCTTCAGAGATTATAGACAGGTTTGGGCCGGACACCGCCAGGCTCTTCATCCTGTTTGCAGCATTGCCTGAAAAGGAACTCGAGTGGTCTGACAAGGGCGTTGAGGGCAGCTTCAGATTCCTGAATCGTGTGCTCCGCCTGGCAGAAACTCCGAAGATACGGAAAACGATTACGCAGAAGGATGCTTTTATCGAGAGCAGGCTCCATCGGGCAATCAAGTCTGTGACTGCTGACATTGAAGAGTACAGGTTTAGCATTGCGATTGGGAAACTGATTGAACTTGTGAATGATATCTACCAGTACCGAGAAGGCGCTGTGCATCCCAAAGTGTACGGCACTGTTGTCGAGCACGTGGCCTTGCTGCTTGCGCCCTTTGCTCCGCACACTGCTGAGGAGTTGTGGGAGAGGCTCAGCAACACGGGTTTTATCTCACTGGCATCCTGGCCAAAGGCTGATCTGAAAAAGATAGACGAGAAGGCCGAACAGCTGGATCGGTTTGCAAGCCAAACCAGGCAAGATATCAAGGTTGTGGCAGAGCTGCTGAAGGTTCAGGGAGATGCACATATAACCCTCTTTGTTGCAGCAAAATGGAAATACCCATGTATGGCTGCATTGAAGAAAAAGCTTGCTGAGACAAGACAGCCTGGAGAATTGATCAAGGCTGCCATGGACAAGCATCATGGAAAGGAGATTGCAGCGCTTGTGGCTAAATGTCTCAAAGATCCAACAAAGATTCCTGAAGTTGTCCTTGACCAGAAGCTGGAAGCAGATATCCTGAAGATGAACATTGATACCTTGGGTGGAAACCTTAAGGTTTCCTCGATTGAAGTTATTGTTGAAGAGGATTCCAAGGAAGCGAAGGCCTCGCAAGCAATGCCTGGCAAGGTTGCTATTTTGATAAAGTCTCAATAGAGCTTGGAAGAAGCGGCAAGCATGCCTGAAGATTGACTAAGCCAAGAATGCCTGGCTTCTCCTGGATTGTCCTTGGTTCCGCAACCCTCTGAGCACCAACGGTAAAGCTTAAGGCTGCTTCATTCCTGACCTGACCTGATTCACCAAACCATCAGTCCCAAAGGACAGAACCTCATTGTTCAGCCCAGGACCAAAGCATTCCTGAACATAACCTTTCTCCAGGCTTCAGCTCCGCCTCAAGTCCGTTGACGGTGACAGCGGAGGACTAACCCGCCAGCCTAGCTTGCCAGTGCGCATAAATCCAACCTGCTTTTTAAACGTTTGCTCAACCCGGTGGCATTGAAAAGTCATGCAACCGAGCAAAGCGAGGTGCACAAAAAATCTTTGATTTTTTAGTGCAGCGCCCTCTTGTGAGCCATTATAAAGGGGCAGTGAGAGATTCTATAGGCTGCTCTGCGTTGGTGATAATCATTTGATAGTGACAACAAAACGAAAGGTTTAAATAGTTGCTCAATGTTGCCACCTGATATGATAACAGAATCAGTTAGCCAGTATGAAAAGAGCAAGCAGGATTTTTCTAGTTTTACGTCTACAGGTTCTCATCATCATTTGTAAGTCTGGCTTATTTTCCAGACTGTGAATTTCTTTTAGATTAATCATAGCCCTGGTTTCTAGGTTCAGACTGTCATCATCTCAAATTAATCTATGCTCTAACATAAAATGGCTTGCATCCAAAACTGCAGGAGAGAAAATGGAAGAGAAAACAAGTATAAAACAAGCTGAGGCAGAGGCGCAGGAAAGCGCTGGTTGTATTCACTGATGATGGTGATAACTCTTTTCAGATACTTTCTACAATCGCAAGGGTGAGTGGGGGAACCTACGATGAGTTGCCGGATATTGTTTCCGATTGGAGAAAATTCAAAGGCCCATTTTACAGATTCAATGACCCTCTGAGTTCAAAAGAGGAGATATCAATTGCAGAAAGATACCTGACTCCTATGTTGTTCTGTGGGAAGCCCGATTCAATTGATCTTAAAAGATGGTTTATTAAGTGCTTGAGTAATGACCAAACAGGATTTACCGGCTTCACTTCTTTAGTTGATGTTGTTGAATCTGAAGCATTGGGATATGATGGCAAAATAAGATTGCTGCCGTCCGCATCTTTTGTTGAGCCATTTGCGGTTGAAAAGCTGGATAGCGCTGGTTGTGATAGGCTATTTGGAATTAAAGAAAGATTGGACAGATTAGACTCAACAAAAATAGGAGAGATAAATGATTTATTAAGAGAGGCAGAAGCACTTTGCCCAGTCAGTATAAATAGAAAGAAAGGCAAAAGCCCAATCTTCTTTTATGGTGTTTCAGATAAACCATTTCAATTGCCTAAATTAATGTATGCCAAGCTAGCAAAAACTGCAAAGACGGCCTATACTGCTTTATGTTTGGCAACAGGAGAAACAGACAGAAGTATTTTCACAGGGTCTATTGATTTTATGGTTTGCGGAGATGATATGTACTTAATAGATATCGGAGCTCCTGCAGTAGGTTATGTTGCAGACATACTCGCTGCGAGTAAAGCATTGGGTAGAAAGCCGGAAGTAGGAATTGAAAAAATTGTTTCTACACTTAATGGAGCAATTACAATACCTCAAAGCACGTTATCAAGAGAGTTAGGATTTTTTAAACAAGAAAGAGGATACCTAATCTCCGAACTAAGAAGGGGTAGTGTTGCTGTTGAGGAGATATCAGATGAGGCTAACGAAGCAATAATTGATGGAAAACCGTTGCCTACGAGAGCATTTGACTATCTTAGTAGGAACCAACCCATAAGAAATAGTATCCTCTCGGGTATTAAAGGAGATTTAGCTATCCAGGGTATCAAAATACCTGAGGGAGTAGTACTACAACCAGATGATTTTGCATTGGCAAGATTTTACGAAAGCTCTAGACTTGGAGAACAAGACTTTGGATTATTGATAAAGAAAAAGGTGTTCTTCAAAGAATATGAAACCGGAACCGGATATTTCAAGCCTTTGGTAACGCCTGTTTGGGGCAGAGAGATAAGAGCAGACGGCAACCGCAGTTGCCTCTTCGAGCAATTTGTTCCAAGTTTGATAGAAACTGATGTTGCAGGGGATAAGAGAGGCAAGCGCTGTTATGAAATCAGGATGTACTTTGTTGCAGGCGAACCGCAGCAACCCTTATAAACAATGCCCATTTTTGCCGGCCTATGGCGTATGAGCTCACAGGCATTACTGATTGGATCAATTCCAAGCCCCTAACCTTGCAAGGCTTGAAAGGGAACGTTGTGATGGTTGACTTCTGGACCTACAGCTGCGTCAACTGCATAAGGACCTTGCCTCACCTCATCTCACTCTATTCCAATTACAAAAGCAGGGGGTTTGTCCTTGTCGGCGTGCATTCTCCAGAATTTGAATTTGAGAAGGAGGCCAAAAACATAAAGAAAGCAGTCAAGGACTTCGGCATTCCGTATCCTGTTGCCAATGACCCGGAGATGCAGACATGGGCTGCATTCAACAACCGCTACTGGCCTGGCCATTATCTCTTTGATAAGGAGGGAAGGCTCGTAGAAACCCATTTCGGCGAAGGAAAATATGCAGAGACTGAAAATCTTGTAAGGAGGCTTCTGGGCTTGAATGAATTGCCCGCTGCGGGAACCTCTTCTTTTCTGAAAAGGATCTTTTCTGGCTCTGTAACCCCCGAGACCTACTGCGGCTCTGACCGCGGCCCTGAAATCGGTTCAGCGGCAGTATGTTTGCCTGACGCAAGCTGTAAGTATATTGACCAGGATCAGCATAAGCCGGGAATGCTGTATCTTGATGGAAATTGGGCCAGGGAGCCTGAGTTCCTTGAGCACAGAGGAAAAGAGGGCTGGCTTTCGCTCGTTTTTACTGCTTCAGAAGCGAATCTTGTCATGGCAGGGAAAGGCACGATTATTGCCACAATTGATGGAAAAGCCTTATCAGAAACGGAGTCTGGAGAAGATGTTTCCTTTAAGGATAAGAAGTCTGTCCTCGCAGTTGATTCTCCCCGTATGTACAGGATATTTAAGTCAATGAAGAGAGAAACCCATGACCTGAAATTGATGGTATCAGGCAATGTTCAGGCATTTGCATTTACATTTGGCTAACGAGCAGCATTGGTCAATCGTGCTCCAAAAAGGACAGGTTGAGATGCCCGAAAGTCTCTTTTGCGCATGCTTCGCAATACCACTTGCCAGAGCCCTTGACATGGTAATGGGCCTCTTCCTTGCATGAGCTGCACTCTCTCATAGAAGGGGATTGTTGCTGGCATATATTATTTTTTTGGTTTGCGAGAGCCCTACAACTCCTTTTCATTCATCCATTAAATTTCATCCTTAGGGAATGGAGCCTCTTGAGATAGGCTCCAAAGGCTTTTTTATGAGTCCCTATACTCAGTAACCATATCGTATTTTTCTCAATATAATAAATCACTCGGACATTATCTGTAATAGGTTCTCGATAACAATTTGATCCTCCGCTTAAATGCTTCAATCGTAAAGGATTCTCTTTTATCTTCTTTTTCTTGTCATAGAAGTTTTGTAATTCCCTCACGCCCAATTTATCTAAATCTTTGAAGAAGTCGGGATGCTATTTGATTTCCCAATCAGCCAACGTTTACCCCTCTTTTTTCGAGGTATTTGTCTAATTCTCTCTCCGACTTCCCTGCAATACGCCCTTCTTTGATATCTGTTATTCGCTTTTTTGCAACCTGATCTTCATCGATAAGCTCTTCAAAATGAGAAACTAATCTCTCAACATCAGACATAACCTCATCTAACTTCTGTTTGGGAATGCTTACGGTTTCCATGGATTAGAATGGTGTTCTTTTCTATATAAACATATGGGTTTTGTTTACCGCTTTGCAATCTTCCAGAGCTCTCCAAAATACCTTTTTTGGCTTTCGGCCATCTGATCATTGCGTACCATGACGGCAAAGGGGTCTTTTGTCCAAGACTGCAAAACAACCCTGTCTCCGTAGATGATTGTTGCTGTTGGGATGCTCACTTTGATCGGCATAAACTTGTACTGTGCCTTCTTAAACGTATAGGAATACTGCTTAACCCTTGCTCGCGCTTCGGGTGTATCGTTATAGATAATCCTCATAACCACGCCTTGCTTGATCCTTCTTTTATGCCAGTCATCCATGAATGCCGGAATGATGGGATACGAGGACTTTGAGCTCCCATAAGATAAGAAACCCTTCACTTTGCTCCTGAGAATGTCATTCATAACAGTTTTCATCCCTTCTTTCCCTTCGTAAATCTCAACGACAGGTCTGGACGAGCCCTTAGCTTTTTGCAGCGCCTCCAAGTCCGGCAAAACCTTAGAGATCCCCTCCTCTTTTTCATGGAGTATCCTGAGAAGCTCTCTCGGGTTTGCGGCAGAAAAGTATTTCTTGTTATTTAGTATAGCATAGGAAACCAGCCCAGAATCAATCAGCCTTTCAAGGATATCGTACACCAATGTCCGCGGCAGGTCGCTTTTTAGGCTGATCTCATTTGCTGAAGCATCTCCAATCTCCAGACATGCCAGATAGACTTTGGCTTCCTTCTCGCTCAACCCAAAATTCACAAGTGCAGCAAACATAAGAAGAGGGAGCGGGAACTGCTATATAAATCCTTCTATTGTCGTAAATTTTTTACAGCAAATATTTATAAGGTTGCCAGATTCGACACTATTATAGAGTGGTGAGATTATGGCGTATAAGCAAAACATCAGGCCGCCTTCCGAAGAGGAAGTAAGGGAATTGCTCAGCGATTACCAGAAAGCAAACACAAAGGTAGAGGTTGACCCCTCATGGACAAAACATCTCCTGGCAACCCATCCGGTGCAGTATATTACAACAGTCGGCAAGGTAAATCGCAGGCTCATGACCAACATATCTCCTTTTGCAACATGCCTGGATACAAGCTATGATCCTCCCTATGTGACAATTTCTGCTCACACTCGCCAGCACAGCATTATAGGCCAGCCTAAGAATAAGGGAAGGATGAACACCCACTCCAATATTATGCAGAATGGATTGTTTATTGTGAATACGCCAGGAGCAGAGCTGCTTAATGTGCTTGACATCGTGGCTATTCCCTATGAACGCCAAAAGCTAGAAGACAAGATCCAGAAAGCAGGCTTAACCAAAGGAGTGCCATATGTGCTTCCCAAAGATCATGATGTGTACCCCCCAATAATCAATGAGTGCTTGGCTCATTTAGAATGCGAGGTTGTTGATATTCACAGGCCACGAGGAAGCGATCACTATAATATTACTGGAAATGTGGTCGGGGCTTCGTATGACGTGTCTCTCGGAGAGGATTTAGATGAAGCCAGGAAGCATATCGCGGAGAGAAGCTTCCATCATTTTGGGCCAGTCTCAGGGGATCCAACCCAAAGGTATATCGCAATGTCTTCTCTATTCACAATACAGAATGAAACTCGGCTGCTTCTTGAGAAGAATGGCGAGAAAAAATGAGAGTTGGATTAGCATGCCCATCGAACGAAGGCTGGGGCAAGAGCCATACAAAGGGGATTTATTATCCTGGCGGAATTTTGGCAGTCGGCTCCAGAGTCAGTGATTTCATGCCAACATGGGATGTCACACTTCTTGATGGAGAATTGCTCTCCATGAGTGATCTGGAAGACAGGATAAGACAGTCAGATTTTGACGTTTTAGGATTAAGTGCTAACACGAACAATTATCAGAATTGCTTAAGGCTGGCACAATCTGCGAAAGACTCCGGTGTTGAAAGGGTTGTGCTCGGCGGGCCTCATGCTACTGCAGTACCAGCACAAATCCTAAGGAACAGGGCATTTATCGATGCAGTTATTGTCCATGACGGCGAAGATGCCTTTTTAGGATATTTGAGAAGGCTCGGTGCAAACAAAAAGGATTTTGCAGGCATACAAAACCTATACTGGAGGGATGAGAGAAGAGAAATAAAAGAAAACCGTGTCGTTCTTCCGGCACAGCCTCCGAGGTTTGACGATCTTGACTTCACACTCATTGATCTGGAGCCCTACTGGGAGCAACATGCTCAAGAATTTCCTGAAATCTCCTCCCATTTTGTTCAGGGGTTTACCCATGTGGGTTGCACTTGGAGAACAAAAACAGGCGGGTGTAGGTTTTGCGACATTCCCTACCCTGACAATGGGTATGTGCCTCCCGGAAGATTCTGGAGGGAAGTAGATTCTGTAAAAGAGCACTTGGATATAGAATCGATGAAGGATTATGGGGATTGCATCACAGGGAATCCCGAGAGGGTAAAAGCCCTGTTGGATGCGCGGCCAGCCCATCTAAAAGATTTTGAATTCTCTTGTTATGCAAGGAGCGTTGAGATTGATGAAAAGATGGCAGATATGCTACAAGCGCTCAATGTCCGCTACGCGTATGTCGGTTTTGATTCCGGAAGCAATAAGATGTTAGCGTCAATGAGGCAAGGATACCTTGCAAAGCATAATCTTGACGCCGCAAAGAGATTGGCTAAAAGAGGGATCAACATCATGGGAAGCCTGATTGTTGGAGCAGAAGGAGAATCAGAAGAAACATTGAAGGAAACAGAGGAATTTGCTGAAGGATTGGTATCAGGAAAGCAGAGGGTAACTCAACTCAATTGCGGTGTGTTAAATGTTACGCCAGGCTCTCCCTATGGACTCCAGCTTAAAGAAAGATTCCCTGCATTAAAAGAGGATGATGTGTGGGATATCTTCGAGACGAGTAAGCTATGGATAAGCACGTATTGTAAAGCTCCGTATGACCAAATCGTAGAAACTGCAAAACGCATTACCAGCTTAAATCCGTCGCAAAGAAAAAGGAATCTTGGGTATATTGAAGAATAGAGATCGCATCTATATTCTCCACTACACTATTCTTTATAAATCCTCATCCTTTTGCCATTTTTTGAGGGGGAAGACAGATTCTTATGGCGTGGGAACCGGCTGTTAAAGACAGGCTTTCTTATTTTGTTTTGAATCCTGGAGAGGTAAAAGCCAATGTTGCTGTTGCCTTTCTCTGGACCATGCGCGATGTGATCCTTCCGAAGCTTGACAGGAAGAACCTTGCCCTGGCGTGCAATTTCTACACCCCTGCAGGAATTGAGAGTATGGTGAGGAACGTCCTTGCGAACCCTTATATCCGCTATATCATCCTTCTGGGAGAGGAGTACTCAAGCAGAAAAGGAGATCCAACTGAGCTTACTTCTGCGAATGCGATGCGGACTTTTTTTTCAAAAGGGATAACTTCCGAAAGGAAGCTTGCTGGTTTTGAGAATGCAGTCTATTTTGACAAGAATATCCCTACTGATGTAATCACCAAAGTCAGGAATTATGTTGAGTTGATAGATTTGAACGCCACAATGAAAGATGCGTCTTTTGTTGATAAGATCAGGGAGGCAAATAGGCTTATGGCTGTCTTGGAGAAGAAAGATGCATTTGCAGATCCGCAAACATTTGCTGAGGAGAAGCCTTCAGGCATCATGCCCTTTGCAGGAGGCCCATGGCTTGTCAGAGGATCCACAATCCCAAAAACATGGATCGAGATCATGCATAGTATCTATAGGTATGGAAGGGAAAACCTGATGGATGCAAACACTGACCGCAAGGTGAAGGAGATCAATAACCTGGTTGCTGTGATCCATGATCCGCAGAATCTTGATTTGAGCGTGAATCCTTTTTTGATCACATTGACGCCTGAGAAGATCAGGGCATATCAGCATGAAATCCTATCGCCGGAGCTGCCTGAAGGAAAAGCCTACACCTACGGAAATAAGCTGAGAGCATACCTGTTCCCTGCCCCTGAAAAAATCAAGGAATTATTAACAACAAAGGAGTTCAAGGATTTCGAGTTTGGCCAGGGAAAACACCTTGACGAGAATGTCGTGTACAAGGAAGGTGTTGCCGAGATTAACCAGATCAAGGACATGATCTATGCATTGGCAAGAAATATCTATTCAAAGTCTGTCCTTGCGATAACATGGCACCCTGCAGATGAATTGACAAGGAAACACAAGAGCAGCCCTTGCCTCGTCCTTGTCCAGGCAATGGTTCAGGATGAAAAGCTGAATCTCACAACCTACTGGAGGAGCCATGACATGGTCCAGGGCTGGCCTGAGAATGCGTATGGCATGGCAGCAATCCAAAAGGAGATTGCAGATGCTGTGCATATGCCCTGCGGCATTCTTACGATGATATCAAGCTCTGCCCAGATCTATAAAACGTATTATAATCAAGTGGAGCAGATGCTCGAGAAGTACAGGAAATATGAGATTGATTACCATGACCCACAAGGAAACTTTATAATCAACATCAAGGACGGAAAAATCCATGTAAGCCATACAGACCCTGTCACAAATCGGGAGCTTGAGGCTTTTGAGGGGAAAACCTCAAAGGAGATTTATTTGAAGATGGCTGCTGCAATAGGCGCCCTGGATTTAGGCCATGCATTCTATTTAGGAACAGAATTGAAGAAGGCAGAGATTGCGCTGCGTGATCCTTCTCTTCGGTATGTACAGGATCAAGAATTGAAGAAAACTTAAGGCATGAACGGGAACGGAATTGAAACGCTCTCAGCAATGGCTTCAAGCTCACTAGGCATTGTTGCATTTTTCTTAGTGTCCCAGAGAGTTGGAAAATCGCTCATGCCAAACACAAACTGGTACAAGAGTGAGCATCCAATAACACGTATTGATGTAGTTTGATCCTCCAGTCCCTCAAAGCCGTACCGTTTCAGAACCCGCTTTGCATATTCCTTCTTGGCAGCCGCCTTAGGCAAAATATCGACAAAGGACTGGAAGAGAGTTATGAGAGTGTCAGCATAAGCGTCCAACTCCTTTGGCATACGATACGCGCTGCCAAGCACCGGAATATCAATAGTCCTATTACCAATGCATACCTCCTTGGTTTGAAGCTGGAAGGTATTCTTGTAGGTTCCTGAGCCGGCCCTAATCAAAAAAACAGGAGTGTCTCCATCAAGGATAATCGGAGCTGTACCCTCGATTTCGAACTTCTGCCTCAGCAGAAATATTCTGGCCTGCTGCCCTTCATTATAGTCAAGCTGCGGGCGTAAGATCACATATCCGGTAAGCATGAGGAAGAGGGGTTCTGAGGATATTTAAATCCTAGCCCATCATAATCTTAATAAACAACCGAGCATTGCTAGGCAGCATGAATCCTTTCATACGCTCCTATCAGCCCTCCAGCCTCGCTGAAATACGAGGCCAGGAGAAAGCAGTGAAGGAGCTCAGAGCCATTGGAAAGCAGCCTCTTCTGCTCTACGGCCCATCAGGCTGCGGGAAGACATGCTCGGTCTATGCGTTAGGCAATGAGAAAGGGTGGGAAGTAATTGAGATTAATGCATCAGACGTCAGAAGCAAGGCCGCAATCGAAGAGAGGATAGGGCCTGCATTGCATCAGCAAAGCCTGTTCGCAACCCAGAAGATTGTCCTTATCGACGAAGTCGACAGCCTCTCAGGAAACAAGGACAGGGGAGGAGTTTCTGCCATCGTGCAGGTGATGAAAGGCTCTCCCTTTCCCGTCATCCTCACCGCAAACAACCCATGGGACCCGAAATACAGCTCCTTGCGATCAAAGTGCAGGCTTGTTGAGTTCAACGAGTTGAGCCACGAAGCAATTCTAGTGATCCTGAGAAGGATCTGCGAGAAAGAAGCGATTGTGTATGACGAGTCCAGCCTTTCAAGCATCGCGCATCGTTCAGGAGGCGACTGCCGCGCAGCGATCAACGATCTCCAGTCTCTTGCAGCAGGGAAAAGGCTCATGAAAGAAGACCTGGACGCGCTGTCCTACCGGAACAAGATTGAAAGCATGCCGAAAGCCCTGGTAAAAGTATTCAAGACTACGGATGCTGACATCGCCTTACATGCGTTTGATGACATTGAAGAAGACCCCGACAAGGCAATGCTATGGATCGAGGAGAACCTTCCAAAGGAGTACACCAAGCCGAAAGACTTGGCAGCTGCATTCCGCTTTCTTTCCCAGGCAGACATCTTCAGGAGAAGGATCCGGAGGTGGCAGCACTGGCGCTTTCTCATTTATGTGAACGCATTAATGACTGCTGGCGTGGCAGTGGCAAAAAAAAACAAGTACAAAAGCTTCGTGCAGTACAAGCAAACAACAAGGATCCTGAAGATATGGAAAGCAAATATGCAGTATATGAAGCGGAAAGCCATTGCAGGAAAAGTTGCAAGGAAGACGCATTGCTCAACAAGGGTTGCTATTCAGTCTACCATTCCGTATCTGGAGATTATCTTCAAGAAGGACAAGAAAGAGGGGGAGAAGATATCCAAGGATCTTGGCCTCCAGGAAGAAGAGGTGAAGTGGCTGGAGAAGTGAGCTAACTCTTCCATAACGCTTTCTCAACACACCTTGGCACCATGCTTGAAAGAGTTTCCTTATGCCCGAAGCTGGCAAGCTCCTTGACAAGTGTGGAGCTAATATGGGCATATTCTTCTGAAGGAGGTATGAAGATCGTCTGCAGCCCAGGGTTCATCCTCGCATTCTGGAATGCCATCTGCAGCTCATAGTCAAGGTCAGCGCTTCCCCTCACTCCTTTCACAATGAGGCTGCATTTCTTTGCCTTTGCAAAATCAGCCAAAAGCCCGGAAAATGAGACGACTTCAACGCCTTTCGTTGATTCCCGGATAAACTGCATCCTTTTGCTTAGGGAGAAAAACTGCTTCTTGGCAGGAGTCTCTGGAAGTGCAACAATAAGCTTGTCCACAAAAAGCAGCGCCTTTCTGACAACATCAAGATGCCCATGGGTTATGGGATCAAATGTTCCGGGGTAGATTGCGGTTTTCATAGACTAAAGCGTCGTTATCGCCCTGCTCTGCACGATAAACAACTTTCCTTTCTTGTCAATCACGAACTCAATATCCTGCGGATGCTTGTAATGCGCCTCAATCTTCTCTCCCATCCTTGAGACCATCTCTATCAGGCTGTGCTTGATCTTGAAATGCTCGCTCTTCTCCTCAATGATATGCGTCTTTTTATTGAGGAAATAGCTGTTCGGAGTGACCTGGCCTGAGACTAACTGCTCCCCCAGTCCTTCAACAACCTCAATTAAAATGTATTTCTTATTGACAGGATCGATTGTAAACACCACTCCTGCGTATTCAGGCTCAGCCATCTCCTGCACAACGACAGATATTAACACATCACGGTGGTGGAAATTCTTTTTTTCTCTATAATAAATCGCCCGGGAAGTAAACAACGAGGCCCAGCACTTCTGGACAGCCTCAACAACCTTCTCTGCTCCATAAATATTAAGGTAGGTGTCCTGCTGGCCTGCAAAGCTTGCTGTGGGCAAATCTTCAGCAGTCGCAGAGCTCCGCACAGCAACCTTCTTGTTCTTGAGCTTCTTGTAATTCTTGAGAATCTCTTCCCGCAAGTCAGCCGGAAACTTCTGCTTCAGGATAAGCTTCCGTATCTCTTCAGAGGTCTGATCCAATTGCTCAGTGCCTTCAACATCAATCCTGTCAAGCAGCCCATGGATATGATCGCCTATCCCGGTCTCTTTCATGAATCTGATATAGCCATGGACAGTAATGCAGAAGCCGTTCGGAACAGGAAAATGGCTGAACATCTCTCCCAGATTTGCCCCTTTTCCTCCGACAGACGGAACATCCCCCTTCTTAACATCCTTGAGCCACAGGATGTTCTCTTCATGGAATGTTGGCGTTTGGGTCATTTTAGTAATTTCTCAGCTTCCTCAATGAATCTATTACATATATTGATGAACATGGTTAAATCTTCATCTATGTCCACCTTCTCTGTGGAGTATTGGACATTATGCCTCAGGCTCATGATGGTTTCAAAGGAGTCTATGAATTTATTTAAATTGTAGTGGTTTTCCAAGTATCGTGCGATACAATAATGGCTTCTTTCTTTGATTCCGTCCTTAAACAATAATGACCTTGCTGCATGGAAGAACGCATTATATAAGGATAATGCTGCTATGTGCTTCTTTTTCAGATCTAATAATTCCTCTGCTTCTTTAAGGAAGAACTCTGCCTGTTTCAAATCCTTCTTAGCCAGGTCCAATTGAGGGGAGGTCTTTCTTAAGAGGCCTTTCTGAAAGCATTCTTTCTCATTGATCAAATAAGTCACCGATTGATGTTAACAATAATCTTGTATAAAACTCAGGGTCGTCCTTCTTTAAGGAGATTATCTTTTGGCTCGTCAGGAACACAGGATTTACTCTCGTGTTTAATCGCTTTTCCAATTCCCGTATAAGGGGCCGTAACTCAAGCTCTTTCCGACTTGTCTGAATCCAGATATCCAGATCGCTGTCCTTGTCATTCGTGCCGCTTGCAAAACTTCCGTAAATCCCGATTTTCCCGAATTTCCTCAGCTTGCGGTACGCAGGCGCATTGAGGATATCATTGAAATTGATTATGCGTTTTATCTCTTTTAGTATGGGATGGTGTTTGTTTAAGCTGAGGAGTATCCTGTTCTTCTGCTTTGTTTCAGATGCTAATCCGGTTTTTTTTAAGAAAGCGGCAAGCTTATGAACAGTTCCCGGAGAGATCCCCAGATTATCTGCAATATCCCGTATGTGAAGCTGCTCTTTGTCTATTAACTTGAGTATCCTGATATTCGTGCTTGTAAGCAAGGGGAATATGTTCATTTTAATAGAACGAAGTGTTCATTATTTATAAACATTTCTGTTTATTGTTATCTCAGTATCCGGGCAACCCCTTTATCAGCATCAACCTCAACAAGATCGCCGTCCTTAAAAACTTTTGTCGCTATCTTTGTTCCAATGATAGTTGGAATCTTAAACTCACGAGCCACAATCGTCGCATGGCAGGTAATGCCACCCTCATCAGTAACAATCGCTGCTGCTTTTTCCATAGCAGAAATGAAGTGCGGAAAGGTCATGACAGCAATCAAGATATCACCTAACCTGAAATGCTTGAGGTCTTCCGTTGTAAAGACGATTTTTACTTTCCCGCTTGCCTTTCCTGAAAACGCAACGCTGCCCTTGACAGAATCTGATACAGGTACTTGCTTGACCAAGCTCCGCAACGCCTCTATCTGCTTCTCATCAACAAGAACGATATAGTCCCCATTGAAGAGCATTGTAGCAAAGGCTTTTTTCCGCTTATGAATGGTTTGCAGGGATACCGGCATTCGTCCCGTCTTTGCCGTGTCTACAGCTTCTGAGAACGTAAGATAGATTACATCCTCTTTCTTTAATCCAGCTCGTTTAGAAATTTCATAGAACAAGCCTCTTGCCAAGTAACCTGCTCGGTACACCACATCAGTCCTCCAGGTGCGCAAATAAGCAAATTCTCTGGCAAGACAGATATACTTTGAGAGCAAAGATCCAGGAGCAATTTCCAGTCTTTTCTCCAAGTCTTTGGCAGAGGTAAGGATCTGCCTCCTAAGCATGTTCAGAGCCTCGATCTCCTTCCGAGGGTCTTTGTGGCAACCACTTTGTACCCGCCCCAAGACATCTTCCGTTCTCCAGAAGTTCTCAAAAAAGTACCACCGTGCTCCTATCCAGGCGTACTTCTGAAGATGGGATGCAATAAGGCGGTCTCGATTTCCCTTGGCTCCAACAATCCGATAAAAATCCAGTTCTTCCTGTACATGGATGTTTTCTTTTTCAGGATATACTAAGACTGAAAGCCTGGATTGCTTTTCATCGTCCGACCCAGGCAGCAGATCAAGGATCAGCCTTGAGATTACGCCATCAGAAACAAAAACAGGAAATAGGAATGCATGGCTGGAAAGGGCCATCGTGAAATACGTTTCTGTAAGGCTAAGAAGCTCAGCTTTCGTTTTTCTGCTGTAATCAATCCCTTCAAGGCTATGGCTGAAGTCATCAAATGCCTGGACAGCGCGAATCAGCTTGTCGCGAAAGCTAGAAAGAAGAGTTATCCCTCCTTTCACAAAGACGGAGCGCAGCTTTTCAACTTCAGCCTCGCTAAAGATCATATCCCCATCACTGAACCAGAGGACAGAGTTGGCTCTCCAGGGGATCCCTGTCAAAGTTTCGAATTGAGCATAGGCATTGTCAGTGATAGACCTGAACAGAAGCGCCTCCCTCCGGTTCGCCATGAGTTTCCAGTCGATCTTTTTGAGTTCCTTGACGTTAAAAGATGGCATGATATTCCTCCCTAATCATGAGCCATATAAAAAGCTTTATTGGGATACTATTCATGAGCGGCGAGTCCTCAAATATACCCAATCAGCCTGCGACCGAAACATTTTTATATATATGTATATATATATGTATACTATGGCCAAAACGATCATGATCGCAAATAAAGTCTATGAAGAATTGAAGGAGATGAAGGAAGATAAGAGCTTCAGCGAGGCCATTCGGGCGCTTATGGAGAGAAAGAGTTCTAAGACTGGAAGCAGCTTGAGGGCATGCTTAGGAAGGCTGGAAAGGACAGACGCAGAGTACGAAAGCTCTAGGAAAAGTCTGAGAAAGGAGTATGCCAAATGGAACAAAAGGTATGCATAGATTCTGATATTGCCATTGAGATACTGAAAGGGACTAAAAAAGGAGCTGCCTTCCTTGATACCTGCCAGGATAAGGTGATGTGCATCACCTCCATCAGCATCTTTGAATTATATTTAAGGGAGAAAAACCTCGATGCCATTGATCAGTTCGCTTCCCGCACAGAGATTCTTAGCCTGTCCGAAGACTGCGCCAGAAAAGCTGCAGAGGTCTTCAAACAGCTGAAATCCTCAGGAAGGCTGATAGGTATACGCGACATTTTTATCGCAGCAACGGCTATTGTTAATCAATGCCCTTTAGCAACACTCAATATCAAAGATTTCGACCGCATAAAGGAGCTGCGCCTGCATCCACTGAAGTGAGAGCAAAGATTATCTGCCCAGTTTCCTGACAATGCCTTTATTTGCATCCACCTCAACATAATCCCCATCCTTCAAAACCTTTGTCGCTATTTTTGTTCCAATGATAGTTGGAATCTTAAACTCACGAGCCACAATCGCCGCATGGCAGGTAATGCCACCCTCATCAGTAACAATCGCTGCTGCTTTTTTAACATAAGCGGTTGCCTCTGGAGTTGTCATGCCGGAAACAATAACCTCTCCAGGCAGTATCTGATGGAAAATATAAGCATTGCCTAATCGTACGATTCCTTTAACTCTACCGGGAAAAGCCGTCTGTCCATGCACCTCAGTTTTAGTGCTTTCAGCAGTCCTGGTATGACGGAATGTAGATATTTTTACGGTATCATTAATAACCAGGTATGAATATCCTTGAAGCCTCTCCTGAAGCTTTCGCTTAGGAGGGGTATTGCCTGAAGCGATCTCATCAAGCGTCTGCTGAACAAATTCATAGTACGTTAAGCCCACCCGCCTAGCTGCTTCTTTAACCATCGGCTCTAAGAAAGTAAAAATTCGTGCATACCACGTAACGCGCTCGTCCCGGAGCCAGACATCGTACGCTAATACCCGTGCAACATCCTGAACCTTCTGGCTTTGATTCTGCAATAATTGGCCCATTGCAGCTGTCTGCTTTGCTTCTGCCTCCCGTCTGGCTTGCAGCTGGCTAGCCGGGTTCTGCCCAGCAACATGGCGCAGCTCTGCCTCGATATCCGCAACACTATAACGTTCAATCCGCAGCATATAGGACGCAAGATAATCAAACTGCTTTGCAATGCTTCTTGCCTCGCCAGCGATTCTCTTTTTGTTTAGAGTTTTATCTCTTGTCAGACGCTGGCTAGCCTGTAAAATGCTAAGACGATAGCGATCTCTGGTGGTCAGCCTGTCAGGCCGGGTTGCCTGCCAGAAAAATCGTTCCCGCTCTGGCTGTGGCTTGCTTTTCAGAAGCCCATGCAAGAGATCTGTGCCTGCCTCCTCCACCCAAAGAGGGTAATAAACCGAAGTAAAAAGAGGAACAAAGCGCTTGAGAAAGGACGTTAAGCGAGAGCGCAAGGCGGAGTCAGATGCCTTTGGCCAGTCATACCTGGCAAAGCTGCGAGCCAATCGAATAAGAGAAGCTGCATCTCTCTCAAACTGTTTCAGGATCGCCAACACCTGATGCGGCTTTTGCGCTAGCTGATTTCTCAGAACGCCAAGCAAATGCTGGTATTCGCCAGAATCAAAATAGGTTGATCGCACGTCGCGCTTATAGTAATGCATCGCCGACAAACCAAGGACCTCAGGCTGGAGCTGCAGCGTGCGCCAGGCCAGATCACTAATAAGCACAGGATGCTGGCCTCTGGAAAAGAATTTCTGCCAGCGGACTTTTTTGGGTGCTGTCATGATCTTGCCGCTCTTTGCAGATATAAGTTAAATATAGTTGAGTTCTCGCTAAATTGATTTTGCATTTTTCCATAAGACTTCAAAAAATTCTTTAAATGAATTTGTGATAATCTCATCTTCAATCATGACAGCTAACAACCTTTCTTTTATCCATAAAACAATAGCAACTTTATTCCCATAGCAATAGGTCGTAGTAGGGCTGGTTTTTTCCATATATTTTACTTGAGAATATTTCCACTTACTCGCCTCCATGCCTCTTTTTCTTCCTAATTCATCATTGTTATATATTACTTTCCAATGTATCTTTCTTTTTATCCGCTCTTTATGAAATCTTGATAGTTCATAAGGGAGTATATCCGGGGAAATTCCAGTAGAACCAAAACATAAAAATTCTTTTCCAACTTTTAATACATCATTAAATAAAGTTTTAACTCCTTCTTTTCCCTCATAAATTTCAACTTTTGTTTTTTTATCTAAATCTTTATGTTTTAGAGATAGCAATTCTGGTAGAGCTTCCTGAACGAGTTTTTCTTTTTCCCATTCTTTGTTTCTCAAAACTTCTATCAAACTGCTTGGTTCAAGAGCAGAGAAATATTTTTTATTGGATTTAATCACATAACTTACAACACCCTTATCTAATAACTTTTCTAAGATATCATAAACGAGTGTTCTTGGAGTATCTGTCTTTTGAGCTATTTTGGAAGCCAGAGCTTCGCCCAATTCTAGTAAAACTATATAAACTCTTATTTCTCTATCACTTAATCCAAATTTTCTGAGTGCTTTCTCTTTCATGAGTATCAGTATTAATAACTACTATTTAATTTTTACTGTTGTAGTAAATAGATTTACAACATAATCTTATATAGAAATGACTACTACAGAGTTGTTATGACAATAGATAGAGCCATAATAACCAAAGTAGCACCTTTTAGGGGTGTTGAAAAATATAGTTTCGTTGTAGAATATCCCCCACCAATTATCAGACCAACTGTTGAAGCAAATGATGTCCTGAGAAAACCATCTATTGGATTGTATGTCCATATACCCGATTGCCCTTATATTTGTGACTTTTGCTCTTTCTACAAACTGAAACGATTAAGTGAGAATGAACGAGATAGATATGTTAATGCCGTTCAGAAAGAATTAGGTATATATTTAGAAAGAAGTGATTTAGGAGATAGAACAGTAAGCAGTTTGTTCTTTGGAGGCGGAACCCCAACCCGACTAAGCACAAGACAGTTTTCTCAACTACTCGGTTATATTCGACATAAATTATTATTTAATGAAGATGCAGAGATTACCTCAGAATCAACGCCAGACACCTTAAATGATGCAATACTATTAACAATGATTCAAGGTGGTATAAATCGTCTTAGTATAGGCGTTCAAGATTTTCACGATGAAGTATTGGCTGCAAGACACAGAGGACATACAGGACAAGAGGCCATTGATTCTTATCATAGGGCAAGGAAACATGGTTTTGAAAGAATTAACATCGATTTAATGTACCGATTACCAAAACAAACACTAGGATTATGGGATGAAACTCTATGTATAATCGGAGATTTAAAACCGGATTATGTTACTTTATATCATTTAAGAAAAGAAAGAAGAACAACTCTTAGCAAAAGAAATGAGTCTCTCTTTCCATCAAAAGAAGAGGCAATGGAAATGTATATTCGAGCATTAGAATTTTTAATTGATACAGGATACATCCAAATTTCCCCAAATCAATTTGCATTGCCGCAAAAGGAATTTAGACAGCAAGAACAAAAATGGCATTTTGGTTCTGAGTTAATTGGATTGGGAGCTTCTGCATATTCTTGGTTTAATGGTTTTACTTATAGGAATGTTGGAAGATTTGGAGAAAATATGAGAAAAAGTCTTGAAGATTATATATCAAGAATTGAATCAGGGAGTTTAGCTGTTGAATCTGGAGAGCGATTGACAGCAGAAGAGCAAATGATAAGATTTGCTGTTTTTGGAATTAAAACAAGTGGCATAAATAAACCATCAGGAGGGATAGATAAAAAATTATTTTTTGACAGATTTGGTGTTCCGATAGATATTCCGCTTGGAGATAAAATTGAAGATTTAAAAAATAAAGGACTATTAGAAAAAGATGAAGATGTAATTCGGTTAAGCTTAGGCGGATTAATAATCGCCGAAGAGATTGCAGCAATGTTTTATTCCAGTAAGGTTAATAGGAGATTAGAAGAGTTAGGCAACAAATTTGGGAGAGATGGATTATAGATTACTTTAATGTCCATTCCATCTGCGGCGTAGCCCAATGCCTGAGCCTCATTTAATCTTCCTCACCACTCCTTTCTCTGCATCCACTTCAACGAAGTCGCCATTCTTAAAGACCTTAGTAGCTATCTTAGTTCCAACAATACAGGGTATTTTTTCCTCTCTGGCGATGATAGCTGCATGGCTCACAACCCCTCCATAATCTGTGACGATGCCTACTGATTTTAGGAGGTAGGGAACAAAATCAGGACTTGTGCTTAACGTAACAAGGATTTCCCCTTTCTTCAACAAATGGAGATCCTTTTTTCTCAGTATTATCCTGGCAGGCCCGGAAACGTTTCCCTTGAATGCCACTATGCCTTTCAGTTCTCGTAGATGGGTATAATCAGCATCCTCAATATAGTGTATAAGGGTAGACTGTATCTTTGATCTAGGTATCCTTGTTGCCTTTAGATCCTGCATGAATATAAGATATTCTTCTCTTCGTTCCTTTAACTCCTTCTCATCAGGAAGTTCTTTCTTGTCGAGATAGAGTTGGATCTCTCTTCCATTCAGTTCAGATAAGTCAATCTTTTGATGCCGTAAGAAGCGCTCCAATATCAACACATTACAGATTTCATTTCTTACTTTTGCAACAAGGGCATAGTTTCTGCCAGATATTTCTTTGACTCTTTTTCTCTCTGTAGCGTAGGTGAAATAGATGCAGAACATATTGTAGGCCCAGAGTTCTTCACATAAAGAGATGACTTTCTGAAACTTTCCTTGAGTCAGTGCCTTTTTTTGAAGTGCCTTCTTCAGTTTCTCGTATAAGGAGAGCGCCTTCTTAAACTGTCCAATAACGAATTCTTCAGATTGATGTTCAATAAAATCAATTATTGCATTTAATTCCGACTTCTTCCGAATCATCCGAAGAACTCCTTTCTTGCTGTGGAACAAGACACTATAGAAAGCAATGCCATATTTCTTCTGCATAGAAGTGTAAGCTTTGATAATCTCTGTCGTTGTGAAGAAAGAAAGTTCTCTTGCAGCTCCCTCATACCAGTCATTATTCATCGTACTTTCCTCACAATCCCCTTATCAGCATCCACCTCAACATAATCCCCATCCTTCAAAACCCTTGTCGCTATCCTTGTCCCTACAATGCACGGCTTCTTCATCTCCCTGCTTACGATTGCTGCATGGCTTGTATAGCCCCCTTCGTCTGTTACAATAGCAGCTGCTTTCCTCATCGCAACGACGAATTCTGGGCTTGTCATTGATGCGACAAGGACATCCCCCTCCCTAAGCTTGCCAAAATGCCGTGCTCCTGTCAGTATGCATACATGGCCTCTTGCTTTTCCTTTGCTTACGCCATGGCCCGAGAATTCCTTGATGCTTGTATCGATTTTTAGAGAAGTATAAGGTTTCATAAATGCAAGCGCCTTCTCCCCATAGAGATAGGTTACAGCATTCTTCTTTTCAGAATAATAAGAGGCATAGCCTCTCTTCCTTTGGGCCATGTGTTGTGCCTTTTCATGATGCGCTGCCAGATTGAACAGCTCTCCGGGATTATAGAACAGGACATCTCTTTCAGGAACCTTGTTTCTCCGGCAAACCTCGAAAGCGAAGAGGGTTATGATGTGGAGCGCCATAAAGATGTATTTTTTCCTGAGATCCTGCCACCATATCGTAAAGCTGAGGTTTGATCCGATAGTCTGGACATCTTTTGCGATATGCTGCTTCCTGATCGCGTCCTGCTTCTTTCTTTTAACCGATTGTGTATAATGGAGTATCTCAGATACCTTCTTCTTTGCTTCCGCAGAAGATACTTCGTCCAGCCGCTTCCTGAAATCCTTTTCGGGCGTTACCAGAACACCTCCATAGCTGTTTTTTATCCAGAAATAACTCTGCTGGTGGCCCTTGATGTATTTTGATTTGTTCTTCTTGAGCTTTATCCTCAACAAGTCCAGCTCTTCTCTTTGGTAGAAGGAGAGCTCTTCAGGGGTTGACAGTATCTCCAGAATCTCGTTAAAGGCATCCGGATACGCTTCCTTGATTTTGTTATGCAGGATCCTCTCCCCTCCCCAGTTTGCAATCTCTGGGACAAATCCGTATGACCAGAATTTATCGTAGATGGCGTTGAAAGCCTGAAGTTCTTTGGTTAGCCCTTCATCTGCAAGGCACTTCAGAAACCCGGGGGTAGTCCTCTTCAGGAGCTTCTCGATTCTGCTGCAATAATGAATCCACTCATGGTAGAGTTCTTTCTTCTTCTTTTCTTCAAGGATAAGCTCACGAAACATCCTTTCTCCTACAGAGTACAGATCTTCATAATCCAGGATAATCAGGATTTTATCGTTCGATATGAAATCAAGAGTATCCGGCCAGCTGTACGGAAATTCCTTCTGGAACAACACCATGTGATCCATAAAGGAGTCGGTATACAGGATTTTGCCGTCAATCGGCCCCCATTTGAAAAGCCTTCTTTTTGGATCAATCATTTTAGTTTCCGCACCACTCCTTTCTCTGCCTCACATCCACACCTCTTTGAAGCTGAATTCTGCCTTCTCCTTGGATAGTACTGTTGTTGCCTCCTTTACTCCATCTTGGGGGATAAGAAAAGATCTTGGAGTAATCTTGCTTCCTCCGTAGCGCTCCACAATCCCGGCTTGGTTATATCCTTTTCTCCCAAAAAGCCTGCGGATAACCCGGTTTCTTCTGGAAAGAGGAGTAAGAGCAGAAAAGGAAAATAAGTAGTATTTCATAAGGTGCGGCGCAGCAGTAGAAGAGTAGAGCTGGACGCCTTCCTTCTCAGCGCTTTGCTTCAGGTCCCATTCCTCCAATGAGCCAACCATGGGCTGGATCTCGTTGGTGATTCCCTTTAACTTCCATTTGCCCCACTCTTGGGAAGCATAGAACTTGGCGAGAGCCCTGCTGACAAGCTTTTTTGTTTCAGCCTCATTGCCGCAGTCAAAAAAGAGATCAATATCGCTTCCCTCATCAAACTCATTCCTTGCCACAGATCCATAGAGGATAATCCTGCGGATACCTTTTTGGTAAGGCTCCCGGAAAACAAAGCTTAGGAAGGAAAATGCAACAGCTATGAGCTCGGTTTTCTTAATCAAGGCTCTCACCTAATTCATGAAGTTTCTTCTCAATCTCCTTTTTGAGGCTAAAGAAGGCAGTGATAACAGACTCTATCTGGCTCTTTGTGCACTTCCCATAGACTAAGGCATCTCGGTTTTCCTCTACAGAATAAAGAAGGTTATAGATATCCTCCTTTCCTGCAAAATGAACAGGCAGCTTTCTTTCTATGAGGGGGTCAATCTTCTGATCTTGCCGGGGCCTCTTGAACCAGCTGTGCTTGACAACCTTCCCTGTAGAGATAAGGTCTGACTTATGAAGGAAAAGCTCAAGGAGCTCTACGCCGCAGGCAGACGCATGAAAACCCAGAGTGATTGGGCGTTTTTCTATCCCATAATCAATTGCATCATTGATCTCCTCAACATGTTCCCGAATCTTGCGCTTATGGTCTGCGATCGTGGTCATCTTGGTATAGAAATTACCTTCTATTTTTAAAGTTTATGGTATATTTTAATCCTATTGATAGGTATATTTTATACCCAAGGGGCCTTCCCCCACATAACGGTTCCTAGAATTTTACTTAAAGTTCATATATTTCAGAAATATATGAAGTACATTTCATATATAAGAAAATACGGCAGGATACTGCCCCAGTTAGAGTCTCCTCACTATGCCCTTATTGGCGTCTACTTCGATAAGGTCGCCGTCCTTAAAGATATGTGTTGCGTGCTTGGTTCCGATGATGCACGGTTTCCCCGTTTCTCGAGCGATAATCGCTGCATGAGAGGTAATCCCCCTTCATCTGTTACAAATGCCGCAGCCTTCTTCATCCCAATAATGTAAGAAGGAGCAGTAGTTGGGGCTAATAGGATATCCCCACGATTCACCTTGCTGATTTCATAAGCAGTCTTTACAATTTTTGCCTTTCCTATAGCAATGCCCCGATTAGCGATTGTTCCAGAAAGCTGGTTCAGGTCTTTGATACTTTCTATATCACCCTTAAGGATAGGCGCATCAAAAAAAAAGAAATTCTTACCAAAGCTGATTGCTGTAACCTGCTTTGGATACTTCCTCGGCTTGGCTGAGATTAAATCGTGGATTGAGTAATCTCTAAGCTCCTTAAAGGGGATTCCGTACACATTCGCGATTTCTTTAAGAATAGGCCTGCTTATGAATAGCAACTCGTAGAGGAGATCGGTGCGCAATGTCCGCAAATAAACGAGTTCCTTTGTAATATCTACTAAAGGCTTAAGTTCCTCTGGAACCTTTATTCTTCGGATATGCGCAGGATCCGCAACGATTAAACGCTTTCTTTCAGCTGCGAGTTCCTGGATAGTGTATGGATCAGAAAATCCGTCCCTCGCTTTTATCCAGCCAAAACGTCTTTGCACGCTTTTAAGGCTTTGTTTGCTGCGCAAGGATTTCTCAAGGTAGTAATGGGCATTCTTTTTTGCTGGAATGCTGGCATCACCAATAAACTTTTCAACGTCTCCGCTGAAATATTTAGGAATTTCATTGTATAGCCTTTTTTTATACAAATGCTCGAGCCCATGAGTCACCCACACAAAAGCAATATCCAGTGCAAGGACATTGTGTAATTCTTGGAGCTTTTTTCGCGGAGTCATATCAGCCTTGATAAGTTTCTGAATTTGTTTTTTGGAATGTTCCCCATATAACTCGCAGCCTCTTGTAATCTGAAAAACAGATCCACCGTCGGATAGGTATCCTGTCAACTGATTTTCGAACAAATCCCACACTTCTTCGCTCTTATACCAACAGCCATTCTGGAAAAGCATTGCAGGCCATTGAGCATCAACTCCAATTTTTTGCATATACGACCGGGTTTGGCCCTCTTTAAACAACGACAAGATAAATGCTCCAAAGGGCCTCTCCGCCCACCATTCCCAGCGAAATCGCAGCACCTTCTTTTTAAGTTCGTTTTTTTTCATGTTATCGGGATTTCTTCAGTATTTTTACAACACCATGGCTTGCATCCACCTCAACCAGATCCCCATCCTCCAATATATACGTAACCTGCTTGATCCCGATAATGCATGGGATTTTCAGCTCTCTTGAAACAACCGCTGCATGGGAGGTGATGCCGCCCTGCTCGGTAATCACTGCAGCAGCCCTCCTCATCGCAGGAACAAAATCAGGAGTAGTGTTGTTGGTGACAATAATCTCTCCTTTTTTCACGTTCCTGAGTTCATGGGGCTTAAACACAACACGTACGGTTCCTTTGGCGCTTCCGGGAGATGCAGGAACTCCTTTGAGGACTTTTCTTTGACCGGGGTTTCCAAAGAAGATATCCTGGTCGATTCCCCGGTATTCTTTTCCCTCAAACAGCCTCCAGCCCTTAGCTGTAAAGGCAAACGCGCAGCCTTCTGATCTCCGCAGCTGCAGTTTCTTTCGGTCATACTTCCTATCCAGAAAAACAGATTGAAGTTCGGATGGGATTGTATAATACATCTCCGCAGGAGGCAGCTTCAGGCGGCTTGCCATCTCATCCAGTATCCTAAAGATAAAGTGATTGACACGGAACACGCATGATTTTCTTGTATCCTGCCATTTAGAAAAATCTTCTGACAGGGTTATGATGGACCTGAGCCTTTCAGATATTTTTAATTTTTTGTATAAGGCCTGCTTGCGCTTTTTGTTCTCCAAGCAGAGCCCTGCCTCTTTACGATAGGAAGAAAGGATATCAGAGGTCTTGGAAAGTTCGCAGATAGTCTTGAGGAAATAGGATTCGTCAAGGAAAGGGGCTTCATAGTAACTGTTTTCAACCCAATAGAAATGCGAAACATGATCACTGAGGAGTTTGAGCAAGGAAGGGTATTTCTTAACAGAACGAAGAACGGCTTCGGAGTTGCATGTGTTAAGGACCTCCCTGGTATCTTTTTTACGAATTAATTTTTCTGCCAATGATAAGAGGCTTATGCGCTCATCCTGGGAAAAGGAGGTATGCACAGGAGCTGTAAGGCAAGCCAGAGTTGAAGCAATATTTTCTTTAGAAACCTTATCCTGTATTTCCTCTGTGATCATATCTACAAGCCAGTCTGTTTTTCCGGAAGCAAGGAAAGAGTCTGTCAGATAGGGAAGGCTGCTCTCTTGAATATATGCATCAACAAGCTGCTCATAGGCTGCAGAGAGCTCTGCATCAGTCAGTTCTTGCAATGAAGTTTTTTCAAGAGCAGAGCACACTGCAATGAATTCCTTCCAATCTTGCTTCCATGCATCAACCCAACCATAAACAGAAGAGGGATTATCGGAAAGAAGGTTCAAAATACGAACCCGTATTCTCTCAATATCTCGGGTGTCCCACAACCACCGCATCTTATCATTATGGACAAAACAGATTCCGATGGGAAAGCTATCCTTAACCCTTTGATTTAGCAGGGGGACAACACCATATCCCACAATAAAGAGAGGATGGAGGACTCCGCCCCAGCTTTTCTCGTACCAGTTTCGGTTCTTAAGAATGCGTTCGTTGAAAACATCAGATACGCGGATTTCCGGGACGTCCTTCCAGTTCATACTTTCCTCACCACTCCTTTATTGGCGTCTACTTCAACCCTATCCCCATCTTTCAGCAAAACAGTTACTCCAGGTATCCCGACAATACAAGGTATATGAAGCTCCCTGCTCACGATCGCTGTATGAGAAGTAAGCCCACCTTCCTGGGTGAGGATTGCCTTTGCCCTCTTCATGATCGGAACAAAATCAGGCCGTGTTGCGTCAGTAACCAGTATCTCTCCCTTCTGAAAGAGATGAAAATCCAGAGAGCCATGGATCACCCGAACACTTCCAGTAACCCTTCCTTTTGACGCAACCAGGCCTTTCAATTCCCCTGCGCCAGAACTGCGTTCCTTCACAGCGAGATAGCCAAGATAGAATTTCTCGCTCTTTGGATTGATGTAAAGCGTTGCTGCTGTTCGCTTTTTCAGCCTTGATTCCAGTTTTCCGGGATTATCAAAGATTTCTTTATACTCAGGCCAAAAGATCCTTTTGAAGAGAGCAAGCTTATCCAGGATGCCCTTCCTCCTAAGAGCTTCCTCAAGAAATCGCATCATGATAAAGTCTCCGATAAGGTTCAGCTGCTTTCTGGTATCCCGCAGAGGAAGAGAGGCTGCAAGGATCCTCAGCATTATTTTCTCTCTCTGTGATAGATGTTTGATGTCAACCTTGGAAGCAGCCACTTTTTTCTTATGTGAAGTAAACTCTCTGATATCCTTATCAATAGAAGGGTTATCAAGCACAGGAGCATCAAAATAGCTGGATTTAATATAGTAAAAGTTCTCAATCAGGCCATGCCTGAGCTTCTTATCGTCTTTCTTGCTAAGCTTGCCGATAGCCTTGTCATAGCGGAGCATAAAGCTCTCATACCTCTTATTCTTGGAATGGATATAACTCATAATAGATTCAGAAGGGTTCTTAACATGGGACTGGAGCTCTGAGGCAAGCATTTCTGCAAGTGTCTGCTCATAGATGAACGTGATGGCTCCCCAACCGTAATAATAGGTATAGTCCTTCATGAAAACAGTATACGAAGCAATCAATTCCCTGTCAGGTAGACTGCGAAGTCCCTTGAGTTTCTGTTTGGCAAGCGTGTCCAGGAGAGAAATCCCTTTTAGGAGGTTTTTATGCACATTGGAGAAAAAAGGAAACGTAAGCTCTGCCTTCAGGAACATCTGCGCAAGCAGCTCAGATTGTTTCCTAAAATACTCGAAACTAACGTACTCATCGCAATTCCTTTCGTCATGAAAGCCAATAGCATAATCTCCGAATTGAAGCCTGAAGAGCTTATTCGACCAGGAGATAAGCTGAGGTATAGGAGAAGTTAGATAGATGCACCCATCGATGCCGCTTATTCTGTCCAGGATAATTGTTTTTTTCATTTTATTTTCCTGACAATGCCTTTATTGGCGTCCACCTCAACCAAGTCTCCATTGCTCAGGACCTTTGTAGCGATCTTTGTGCCGACAATGCACGGCTTTTTAAGCTCCCGGCTGATAATGGCTGCATGGCAGGTGATGCCGCCCTCGTCAGTGACAATTGCCGCTGCCCTCTTCATAGCAGGAACATAATCAGGCAGGGTCATGCCTGTGACTAAAATCTCTCCTTTTTTTAATGTAGCTGCTTCTTTTGATCCATTGCAGACTTTGACGCGGGCTTTGACGATTCCGGGTGAAACCCCCATGCCTTTTAATTCATCAACATCAGCAACCGTTTCATCAAGTTCCTTTCTTCGTACACGTATCGCTTCCCTTCCGGAATAAGTGCGGATTCCTTTTTCAAGAGAGAGCACAAGAAGCGCCTGCTTTCTTCTTTTGATCTCCTGCTTATCAGATTTGCGTGTTCGCAGAAGATCGCAAACCTCGTCATGCCATAACCATTCCAGATCATCAATATCCTGCTTGGTCCTTTTTGCGACCTCCTGCAGCAAAAGATAGAAAGAATAGGTTGTCTTTACCTGCATTTCTTTCCTCAGATCATGGTAGCGCGCATAGGTATCAAAGAGCTCTATAAGGTTCTGTATGTCTTCAGAAAGAGAATATTTTTTTAGGAGGTTATCACGTTCTTTCTTTATTCGCTGAACATTCACTTGGTTCTCCTTCAGCTTTTTTTCAGGATCTTTTATACTTCGCCGATGCTCTTGGAGTAACTTAAGAAAATCGCTTTTTGACTTGGGAGTCATGCATTCCCAACCGAGACTTGTCCACCAGTATTTCTCAATAACCTTGGCAAGAGTTGTTTTTCTCAGGATTACCTTTAAGAGCTCATTCTCCTCCTCAAGGATATAGGAGGTGTGGGCAGGAGTTGATAGGGTAGTATAGGCTTCAATGAATTCTTTTTCACTTGTCGATTTAGGCAGAGCTTCTTTTATCTTTTGTTTGAGGATCTCTGCGGGAAGGACATCGATAGCATCAACATCAGTGTCCATTAATGTGTGAGCAAAGCTGGATTCATGATAATGCACACTGTACTCTTTGATGATGTCTTCATCACCAAGCTTGGCAAGGTCAAGGGTTCTTACCCTCTCTGCTGACGTAATCGCCTTATCAAAATAACGCTTCATCGCGCTGAAATGTGTTTTCCTGCCCTTCTCTGTTTTTGTTTTCCCTAGGATGTGCATTCCCAGTCCTTCAATCTCCTTGGTATCCCACGCCCACCAAAAGGAATCACCTTCAGTTGCATAGAGGATAGACTTAAAATAAGACCCGTTCAGTTCTGTGGCAAGATCATGAATTGCCTTGATTGCGCACGATAATCGATAAAGAGGGATAGCCCCTCTTGTGTAGACAGTCCACGTCATAGTATCCTCACAAGCCCGTGATTCGCCTTGACCTCAACAAGCATGCCATCCTTCAGGATTTTTGTGGCATTCTTCGTTCCAATGATGCAGGGTATGCCAAGCTCCCTGCTGATAATAGCTGCATGCGAAGTGATCCCTCCTTCATCAGTAACAATGGCAACAGCCTTCTTCATCGCAGGAAGGTATTCAGGCCTTGTCATAGATGCCACAAGAACGCTTCCCCTGACAAAATGAGAGATATCCTGTATGCTCTTGCAGATCATGACCTTCCCAACAGCAGTTCCTGATGATGCAGTAAGCCCATGAATGTCTTTTGCTTCTGAAAATTGTTTGTCAGCATCTCCCACCTGTTTATGAAAGCGTGCATAGTCTTCTCCGGTAAGAAAAATAAAGCCATTTCCGGCAGTAAAATAAATACAGCCTTTCCTTCGCTCCTGCAGAGTCGCTTTGAGCTTCTTGTTGGTAAGGAGGTTCTCATCCAGCTCATACTCAGACAAGTATCTTAAAAGGCTCACATCAATAGAAAGCCGGGAGGCGAGTTCTTCAAGAACCGCTTCCATAGGGTCAATTGCGGTCAGGATGTTCTTCTTCCGCTTATCCTGCCATTCTGTCATAAAATCAGAGGTTTCGAGAAGGAGTATCAAATCTGTATCAAGCTTAAGCTCTTTGATGATTTCTCTCTTCTCCTTCTTTATTTTCACAGTATCCAGAGGCTGAAAGTTCCCCAGTGATTCCAGCTCTTTTTCAATGTCGGAAACAGTCCTCTTTACTCTTCCTGCATAGCTGTTCCTGATCCAGAAGAACCGCTTAAGATAGATAGTTATAGCTCTTGCTCGTTTGTCTTTGCCTTTGATAAGCGACAGGGCATAGAGCTCCTCTTCACTTTCATTGATAAAGGACTTTTTGATGGGCTGCGATAAGGCTGAAAGGCATAGGTTCAGTTTTTTCTCATCTTTGATATAGTTGCGAAGCTTCTTCTTGATGAAATGGTCAGTTGTAAGTGCAAAAGGCTCTATGATATGGGCCTGCCCGACACTCAAGCGTATGGTAGCAACTGAGTTGGCTAGAAGTTGTATGAGCTCCTTGTCTGAAAATGATGACAGGGACCGTATTGATGGAGTAATCTCACCAAGCGCAGTTTTAAATGTCCTTTCATACTCTTTCCGAACATTCTTAAGAAAATCGCGCTCTGACCTTATTTTCCCTAGGATGACAGCTCCAAGCCGATCAAGGTCTTCAGAAGAATAACAAGCAAGGCCATAGTCATTCTTAAATTCATAAAGGAATGAACGCATCGTATCTCCCAAAGTGGGCTTAAGATCCATGCCGCTGGAGCCGCATGGCCCTAGCAGCAGCGGCGTGCAATTAAAGCCTTGCCTATACCATTTCTTATTGATTTGCTCAAATACTTCTTTTTTGGTTGGTTTCATGACTCCTCCAGCATCAAAACATATTCGCCTCCATCTGTGCAAGTATGGTAAGATCCCGTATCTTCTCCCACGTAGCGCTTCTTCCGTAAATCACAATCGGCTTTCTCATGCCAGCAGATATCCCGAACTGGTATTCTGGAACACCCAATTGTATCCAGGCATGGCCAAGAATGTTGGCTGCGCTTAGATTTGGAAAGACAAGGACATTTGCCTCTCCTTTCAAGACATCTCCTTTGTGGCATTTCCTCTTTGCAGAGACAGGATTTGTCGCAGCGTCAAACTGGATCTCTCCATCAATAATCAGCCCAGGCTTCTTCTCTCTTATGATCTTGATAGCTTCCCTGATTGGCGTAAGGATCGGATGCTCTCCTGAGCCGTGTGTTGAATAGGAAAGCATCGCAACCTTTGGCTCAAAGCCAAATGAGCTGCACACATCCGCTGCATTCAAGGCGATATCTGCCAGCTGTTCTGCTGTAGGCTCAATCACAATGCTTCCGTCAGAGGCAAAGAAAACCCTGTCCTTCTTCCTGTCAATAAACACCATAATTTCAGAAGCAGTTGAGATTCCCTCTCTTGTCTTGATGACCTGCAAACTAGGCCTCATAAGCTCAGCAGTAGAGCAGACACAGCTTGAGCAAAAAGCATCCACCTTCCCAACATGCAGCAGCATGCAGCCAAAGTAGTTGTAGTCCTCAAGGAGCTTCTTGGCTTGCTGCCTGCTTAAGCCTTTATGCTTCCTCAGCTCATAGAGTTCAGTAACAAGGATATCCTTGTCCTTGTAGCTCTGGATGTCAATAATTTCCGAACTGCCAAGATTCGTCTTAAACTCCTTTGCATGCTCCCGTATCTTCTTTTCATTCCCTATCAGCACAATATCCGTAATCTTTTCCTTCACAAGCGCATCAACAGCTCTTAATACCCTTTCATCCTCTGCCTCTGCGATGCATATCCTCTTCCTTGCCTTTCTCGCCTTTTCCCGAACAATCTTCATCAAGTCAAGCATAGTACCACCCACTTGCTTACAAGTAGGCAGAAGTTTATAAAGATTATGAGAAAGGATTCATCGAACAGTAACCTTCTGTTCAGACTTAGCTTCCTTCTCAGCTTCAGTAAAGAGAATCTCCAGGTAAAACCTTCGAAGCGCTTTCCCGCTGATGCTCTCTTTGTTATATTTGTAGAATACCGCCTTTCCGACTCTTCGTGTTGCCTTGACCAAATCTGATTCTATGAAATTCTCCCATATTCTTTTGATAGTGGCATAGCCTACTCTGCTCTTTACTGCAATCTCCTTGAGAGTAAAATCGTGCTCAGTTTCTCCAAGAAGAAAATCCAAGATCCGATTCCTAGGGGAGTCTCCAAGGACATGTAAGAATGCACTAGGCCCTTCTAAAGTCTTGATTTCCATAGCATTTCAATAAACCGGAATTATTTATAAATGTTGCTATTTTGAGCCTTTCAAAGTATCATGATATAAGAAACCCTTATATTAGAAGGTGAGTGAGCCATAAGAAGATGACAGAATCCTTTGAAAAATACCTGCTCGAGAAGATGCTAAGAAAAAGAATTATTGGAAGCAAACATATACGATATGAGAATATCCTGAGCGGAATTCCTCCGCACGAAATAAAAAGCCTGAAGGAAGCTGTTGAGTCATTACTAAGAAAAGGTTTTTTGGTATGGTACAGCAAAAGCAAAAAAGCAATTCAGCTTAATAAAGAAAGACTAAAGGAAATAAAAGAATATTTGATAAGTGAGTGAGGATTACCAGATTCAGAGGAAAAAGGCATGGATTCGCTCAAATCAGAGATCCAAGGATTCATCAGCTCAGACAAGATATCCCTGGAGATTCCTTATTCAAAAAAGCTGCCTCCGAGAAACAGGCTTCTCGTCTTTCTAAGATTCATTTTATTCCAATGTTTAAGAAAAGTCCCTCCAAGCAAATTCAAGAATGCTCTTTACAGGGTTTCAGGAGTAAAGCTGGGAAAAGATGTCTGCCTTCCCATGGATGTCCTGTTTGACTGGTGGTTTCCTGAGCTGACAAAAGTAGGAGATGGCACACTTATAGGCGGCTACACTCATTTTTGGAATCATGCAATCAAAGATGGCAAACTCATCCTTGGAAAGGTACAGATTGGAGAATCAAATCTTGTTGGAGGAGACTCTCCGGTGTTCGGGCCAGTGGAGATGGGAGACCACAACCTTATCGGCATGCATACCAACCTTACCAATCAGAAGGTTGCAAACAATGAGTTCTGGGGTGGTGGAGAAACTCCAAGAAAGATCAAGGATTTTGAGCCAGGCTGGGATGAAGTGCATTATGAGCCTGGTTACTACAAAACAAGCAGAAAACAAATCAGAGAATTTATCCGGAACTCAAAAGAGAGGCTGCTGATCGTCCGTTATAATGGAAAAAGGATGAATGCTGGGGATGACTGGTATAAAGTGCGTTCAATATTCAGGATCTACTGGACCTCTGCAATCATTGAATTCTGCGGCTTGTTTCCTGCAGGGCTGTGGAAAAACATCCTGCTTCGCCTCACTGGAGCTGACATAGCATTAAGCGCAAAGATCAGGAGAGGCGCATATATTGACCATATCTATCCTGAACTGGTTACCATTGGAAAGAATGTTGAGCTGAAGAAGCGCGTATATATCGGAACACACTCCTTCACCATAGAAAGGGTATGGTGCGGAAGGGCAGATGTTGGAGATAACACCATCATCGAAGAATTTGCTCTGGTACACCCCGGAATAAAGGTTGGAAAGAACTGCAGGATCCTCGAGGGTTCTTTTGTGAATAAGGATATTCCAGATGAAGAGGTATGGGGAGGGATACCTGCGAAGAAGGTTTCTTAAGTTCAATGATAGCAAAACTGATCAGGAGATACTATTTCCCTAGAAGCCTTGGAAACAAAGGATATGCCAACATTTCAAAGCAAGAGCTTCAGAAACGCCTCAGCAGCCTTGATCTTCTTGTAGTAGATATTGATGACACGATAGCTCCGCACTACACTGTCGGTATGGCAAACAGGATATTCATTGATTACTTTTTTAGGTGTTTTTTTGATGCAGCCTACAAAGGAATCGGAAAAATAGAGACTCCAAAGGATGCTCTTAAAATCATTCTTGCTTCTGTTGCAAGAAAAAGATGGAGATTGTCAAAAGAAACAAGGCATTGGAGAACACTGGCTTCATTAGCAGTTGCCGGAACACACATGTACTTCTGCCGCTTTGTCCGAAACCGAAATAATTTTCTTGGTTTTTGGCATATCAGCAATGAGCATCTGATACATTGTTTTATCTCTGTGATGAAGAGGAATAATATCCCTTTCAGGAGATACTTCTACCCAAAAGAAGAGCTCAAGAGAAGCCTCTATTCGGGAGTGCAGGAGTTTTTCCTTGGGATAAAAAAAATCAATCCAGGGCTGGAAATACTCTGCATGTCACAGAGCTTCTCAGAGAAGAATGGAGGAGTTCATGCCTATGCCTCATTGATTCCATGCTCCTCATTCCACTCAAATAGGGTAAGATGTAAAGAGGATGGAACCATAGCCTCAGAAGAGCTGAGCATCCCCAATGCAAAAGCAAAGAGAAAGATTGTTGAGCGCCAAAAATGCAAACAGGGAAGTATAGGGATCCTCGCAAATGAATACGAAGACAGAGAACTTATTGGTA
>Ga0209541_10001516_pt1 | contig 45937 bp, 58 predicted proteins | sample RifCSPlowO2_01_FD_184027 | JGI IMG/M metagenome (GOLD analysis project Ga0209541, IMG submission 184027) | Groundwater microbial communities from Rifle, Colorado - Rifle CSP2_plank lowO2_0.1 (SPAdes) (version 2) | ecosystem: Environmental > Aquatic > Deep subsurface > Groundwater | place...
ATCTCCTCAAGGAACTGCATAAACTTTCGGATGAGGAACTGCAGAAGTTTGCGAAAAAAGTAAAAGAAGAAATGGAGCGCGTGGAAGCCGCGGCAGATGAAAGCGTTAAACAAAAATATTTCGTGAAATAGCGCTCCTACGAATATACGAATACAAAACGCGGGGATTAGTGTAGCGGCAACACGCATGGTTCGGGTCCATGAGATGGTGGGTCCAACTCCCACATCCCCGACAGAGAGTGAGGATCCGCCAGCTGGCGGAGACGAACGACGGGCCTATAGTAAAGTGGTATTACGCGGCATTCGCATTGCCGAGGCGGGAGTTCGATTCTCCCTAGGTCCACCAAACAGGAAATTGCAATCAAGAGGCAGTCGCCCTGCTTCGCTCGGCGACCAAATAGTAAGGAATTTTCGGGAAAAAAGCAGTTGGCGATTCTGTATTTTGGGAAAAGAAAAATTTTCATTAATAACAGAAATCTATCAAGATTCTGTTTTTTGCATTGGGGTTGACATCCGAAGGGAGGTGTGATAAGGTGGGGGCATGAATGAAATGTCCGCGGAGCGGGCATTCTTTTGTAAATATGATCGATTTTAAAAATTTCGGAATATTGCTCGATAGCATCGCGGAAGAAAAAGGCTTGTCCCGAGAACGGGTATTGGAAACTGTGGAGCAGGCGCTTGCCGCGGCCTACAAAAAAGAGTTTGGAAAACGCGGGCAAAATATCAAAGCATCCCTCGATATCAAAACAGGGAAGGTTGAGTTTTGGCAGGTGAAGCTCGCGGTCGATGAAAGCATGATTTATTCAGAAGAAGAGCTGGCGGCGATGAAAGAAAAAGAATCGGGAGAGGAAGAGTCTTCCTTCTCAGCCAGCGAGGCGGATTCGGAGGGTAAAAAAGTACGATTCAATCCCGAGCGGCATATTATGCTCGAGGAAGCGCAAAAAATAAAAAAAGACGCAAAGCCGGGAGATGAAATTGAACTTAAGCTGGAGCCCAAGACCGACTATGGCAGGATAGCGGCGCAAACCGCAAAGCAGGTTATTCTGCAGAAAATCAGGGAAGCAGAGCGGGCTTCTGTACTCGATGAGTTTCAGTCCAAAGAAGGAGAGTTGGTTTCGGGTTTGGTGCAGCGCGTGGAAGGAAGAATGGTATTCGTGGATTTGGGTAAGACCTTAGGCGTGCTCCCCGCAGAAGAACAGGTTTCGGGCGAGTTTTATCGGGTTGGTCAACGTTTGAAGTTTTATCTTATGCGCGTGGAAGATTCTCCGAGAGGTCCTCTGATTTTTCTTTCGAGAGCGTATCCCAAATTTATATCAAAGCTTTTTGAACTCGAAGTCCCGGAAATCGGATCCGGGGGCGTTGAGATAAAAGGAATCACGCGGGAAGCCGGTTCCCGCACCAAGGTAGCAGTCGCGTCGAACGCAGACGGGGTGGATCCGGTAGGTTCTATGGTGGGCCAGCGGGGCACGAGAGTTTCCGCGGTGATCAACGAGTTGGGAGGAGAAAAAATCGATATTATAGAATGGGCAGAAGATCCGGAAGCATACATTGCCAACGCGCTTTCACCCGCAAAGGTTCTCCAGGTAGAAGTAGAGGGGAAAAACAAGGCAGTAGCCATTGTGGCAGAAGACCAACTCTCTCTCGCGATTGGAAGAGACGGGCAAAACGTGAGGTTGGCGGCAAAGCTTACGGGTTGGAAGATTGACGTGCGCACTCCCGAAGGGAAAGATGTAGAAACGGGAGAGCCTGATACGGAAAAGTCAGAAGCATGAAATTTTCAAAGAAGAAATTGCCCAAATCTCAGATTGCCCTTGAGGTGCAACTGACTCCGGAGGAACTTGATAACCACAGAGAGAAGGCCGTAATGACTCTCGCAAAAGATTTGCGCCTCGAAGGATTTCGGCCCGGCCATGTCCCCCTGCAGGTTGCCGAGAAGCATGTGGGAGAAGCAGCGGTTCTTAGCGAAGCCGCAAGGTTTGCCATCGCGGAGGTCTATCGCAATATTGTGGAACAAGAGCGTTTGGATGTGATCGGAGAACCTGAAGTGCGGGTATTGAAATTGGCTTTCGGTCCGCCAGCTGGCGGATTGGAGTTTCGCGTGCAGGTGGCAGTGTTGCCGGACATTGAGTTGCCTGACTATAAAAAAATTGCCGGGACCGCGATACGTAAGGAGGTTCGGGTGGAGGAGAAAAACGTGGACGAAACCCTGCAATGGCTTAGGGAAAGCAGAAAAGTAAAAGACGCGTCCGGGCAGGACGTGATTCCAGAGGCGACTAATGAGTTTGCTAAGAGCGTGGGCAATTTTGCGGATTTAGCAAGTTTGCGCGCAAGTATTCAAGAAGGTTTGCGGCATGAGAAGGAAATGCAGGAAAGGGATCGCCTCAGGCAGGAAATTATAGAAAAGATAGCCGCCCGCTCGAAGCTCGAAATTCCAGATGTGCTTGTTGAGCGGGAGAAACAGGTATTGCTTTCAGAGGTTAAGCGAGGAGTAGAGCAAATGGCGCAGATGCCCTTCGCGGAATACGCGCGAAAAGCCGGCAAAACCGAGCAGGAGCTATTCGAATCGTTCGGGCAAGAGGCAGAACAAAGAGTAAAACGATTTTTGGTGCTGCGCGAGGTTGCTAAGAGAGAAAGCATTACCCCAACGCCAGAGGAGGTGACGCAGGAAGCAGACGCAATTTTGGAACATTACGCCAGCCTCCAAAAGGCCAAGAAAGCACTTGATCCTGATCGGCTCAAAGAGTATACTGAAGGCGTGTTGCGGCACGAAAAGACGCTGCAATTTTTAGAACAATTTGTAAAATCATGAATCTTATTCCAACTGTTATCGAAAAATCGCAATACGGAGAGCGGGCGTACGATATCTATTCGAGATTGCTCAAAGAGCGCATTATCTTTTTGGGCGCGCCCATCAACGACATTGTGGCAAACTCGGTAATCGCCCAGATGCTGTTCTTGGAGTCCAAGGATCCCAAAAAAGACATCCAGCTGTACATCAATACGCCTGGTGGCGTGGTCACGGGCGGGCTTGCCATTTACGATACGATGCAATACGTGAAATGTCCTATCTCTACAGTTTGCGTAGGCATGGCAGCTTCCATGGGAGCGGTGCTTTTGGCAGCCGGACAGAAAGGAAAACGCTTCGCTCTTCCCAATTCCCAGATTATGCTTCATCAGCCCATCGGGGGCGCTACTGGTCAGGCCGTTGAGATTGAAATTACGGCCAAGCAGATCGTGAAGATCAAAGAAAGGCTTAATCAAATTCTCGCGAAACATACGGGCCAGCCGTTCGACAAAGTAGAGAAAGACACGGACCGCGACTTTTATCTTTCCGCTCACGAAGCCAGAGATTATGGCTTAATCGACAAAGTCATCGAGGAAAAGGAGCAGAAATAGCGAAAAGCGAGGATTGGCCTTATTTTTGACAAGCAAAGAGAAGTTTGGTATACTCCACGCAGAGAATTTATTTTGACTTTTGGATTTATTCCACGAGTTTTATGAAAATCCAATCGCTCAACCGAATATATGACCGAACAATTAACCTTGCTTGTAGCAGGCGTACTTTCGCTTGCCGCGGGTTCTCTTCTTGGGTACTTAGCTCGACAGTCCATAGCCAGAAGGCAAATAGGCACTTTAGAGCAGAAAGTTCAACAGAAAATTAAGGAGGCGGGAGAGGAGAGCGAAAAAATTATCTCCGAGGCCAAAACGCAGGCGAAAGAGGTTACCTCAACCGCAAAGTCAGAAGAAGAGCGCCGAAGACAATCGTTTCTCAAAACCGAACAAGTGCTTTTACAGCGCGAAGAAACTCTCACCAAGAGAATTGTTGGCTTTGACGCAAAAGAAGAGGAATTCAGGACCAAGGTAGAAAAACTGCAAGCGAGTGAAAAAAATCTGGAGCAGGCGAAAGAAGAGGTATCAAAAAAACTGGAGGAAGCGGCGCAGCTGTCCCGTGAAGAGGCAAAGAAAGAATTGTTTAACCGCGTGGAGAAAGAATGCGAACAAGATTTGGTGGGGCGTGTGCGGAAACTCGAGGCGGAAGGGCGGGATCGGTTTGACCGCAGGGCAAAGGAAATTGTAGCGTATGCCATTCAGAAAACTGCGGTTTCCCAGACGCAGGAAATTACCACGACTACCGTGATTCTGCCTTCCGAAGATCTCAAAGGAAAAATCATCGGGAAAGAAGGAAGAAACATCCGCTCTCTGGAGCGGTTGGCCGGAGTGGAAATCGTGGTAGACGAAACGCCCGAAACCGTAATAATTTCCGGATTCGATCCTCTGCGCCGCCACATCGCGAAAGTTGCGCTCGAGCGGCTCATTAAAGATGGGAGAATTCACCCAGCGAGGGTGGAAGAAGAGGTGGCGAAGGTGCAGGCGGAAGTCGAAGAACAAATGCGGGAGGCCGGCGAAGCTGCCAGTTTTGATTTGGGCATTGTCGGGCTGGATCCCAAACTTGTTCAGCTTTTGGGAAGAGTGAAGTTCCGCACGAGCTATGGCCAGAACGTGCTTCTGCATTCCGTAGAGGTAGCGTATTTGGCTTCCGCGCTCGCCGCGGAAATCGGAGCTGATGTGAATGTGGCAAAGAAAGCGGGGTTGTTCCACGACATAGGCAAGGCGCTCGACCATCAGGTGGAGGGTTCGCACGTGGAAATTGGCATGCGCGTTTTGGAGAAGTTCGGAGTAGAAAAAGAGGTAATCACCGCAATGAAGTCGCACCATGAAGATTATCCTTATGAGTCGATTGAAGCGGTGTTGGTGCAGACGGCAGATGCGATTTCGGCTTCCCGCCCAGGCGCGAGAAAAGACACGCTCGAAAACTACTTAAAGCGAATCGGAGAGTTGGAGTCGCTCGCTACTGCTTTTGAAGGCGTTGAGAAGGCATATGCTATTCAGGCGGGAAGGGAAATTCGGGTGTTTGTGCGGCCCGAAAAAATTGATGATGTCACTGCTCAAAAGCTCGCGCGAGACATCGCGCGGAGAATTGAAGGGGAACTCCATTACCCGGGCGAAATTAAGGTAACTCTCGTGCGAGAGAATCGCTTTATAGAATACGCCCGTTGAGAAATCGCCCCGACCCCCGGCTTAAGAAACCCTCGGTTTCTTACGTCGCTTCGCTCCTATTTTCCTACACGGGGTGATTTCCGATTTTCCTGCGGGAAAATCTGTGCAAAAACCGCTCCTTGCAGAGCGGTTTTTGGTATGTTATTATTCTTTGCGATATGGAAGAAGCAGCATTTCACGGAGAAACCGTTATAACATTTCTTTGGATTGCGGTAATCTTGCTTGCGGCGAAAATAGCAAGCTTGGTAGAGAAAATCGGGCAGCCCTCGGTGCTGGGAGAGCTTGTTATGGGAGTGCTCCTTGGGAATCTTACGTTGCTGGGGATTCACGTATTTGAGCCTATGAAACACGACTCTATTATTGCTTTCCTCGCGGAACTTGGAGTCGTAATTTTGCTGTTTCAAATTGGTTTGGAGTCGAATATTGCAAAAATGCGCAAGGTTGGAATTCGCGCGTTTTTAGTCGCGACTATTGGCGTTATCGCGCCTTTCGTTTTGGGAACATATATAGTTGGTCCTTGGCTTTTGCCCGGATTAAACCAGAATACCTATCTGTTTCTGGGGGCCGCATTAACTGCGACTTCGGTTGGCATCACAGCGCGCGTATTCCAAGATTTGGGTAAGCTGCATATTTCCTCTGCGCAGATTGTGCTGGGAGCTGCGGTGATAGATGACGTTATGGGGCTTATTATTCTCGCCGTAGTTTCTGCTTTGGTAACGGTGGGTGCCGTAAGCCTCGGGGTTATCAGTACTATCGTGGCAGAAGCAATTTTATTTTTGGTTGGCGCGATCGTGATTGGTCATTTTGCCGCGCCCTTTTTAGGGAAAGTCCTCTCCAAAATTAACACGGGTGTAGGGATGAAATTCGCTTTGGCCATAAGCTTTGGGTTGGTGTTTGCATACCTTGCAAAAGCGCAATTTGGCCTGGCTTCTATTGTGGGGGCATTTGCTGCGGGCCTCGTGCTTGATCCGGTGCACTTCCGTTTTTTCCGCGAACCCAAGGTGCTTGAAGATTTCCGCGAAGCCACAAAAGATGCGAATGGAGAATTGCGCGAGCGCATTAAGAATGTAATTGAGCACCATTCGCACCGACACGTAGAAGATTTGACTGATCCGCTCGCTCACTTTTTTGTACCTATTTTTTTTGTGATGACAGGTATGTCGGTACAGTTGGCAACGTTGTTTAATCCCCAAGTTCTTCTCGTTGCCCTTGCTATCACAGGAGTAGCCGTTGTGGGAAAAATTGCTGCCGGAATTGCGGCGGGAAAGGGAGATCGTTTGCTCGTAGGCCTCGGCATGATACCAAGGGGAGAAGTCGGGTTAATTTTTGCTACTATGGGAGCTTCGTTGGGCGTGGTTCCTCCCGATGTGTTCTCGATTATTGTGATTATGGTAATTCTTACCACATTGCTCACGCCGCCTATTCTCGCTTTTCTCCTCAAACGCAAAGGCGGTGGAGAAATCTCTACTCCATCTTCTATTGCTGCGCTTGCGCACGCATAATCTCCTTGAAAAGGAGGAAAGTGTACTGGAGTATATTTACGATTTCGCTCGAACCTATTTTATGCGAAACTCCTGACGAATGAAAGCCGCTTCGCCCCGCCGCCCCTGTCCGATTGAAGGCAAAGCTGATAATTGCTCTCCCATGAAAAGGCCGCCCTTCCCAGGGCAGTTTTCTTTTAACTCTTGACAGGTGCATAGGGGAGGGATAGAATATAACAATGGAGTTATATTATAGGAATTATAGGCCTATTATGATATGGAATTTTACTTCTGGAAGGCTTCAGACGGGAAGCTACCCGTTAAAGAATTTATCCGACGGGAGATAGACAAGCAGAATGCGGGAAAGTTTTGGCAACGACTGGAGTTCTTTCGGGAGTTGTCGATTTCCTCGATGTGGAGGGAGCAACATTTGGGCCATTATGATCACGAATTAGATTATTTACGCATAATTCTGAAAGGAGTTTACTGTAGAATATTTTGTATCGTGGAAGGGCAAAAGTGCATTCTTTTTCATGCTTTTATCAAGAAAGGGAATAAGATTCCTGCGAAAGAGGCAAAAATAGCGAAAGAAAGAGTCCGCATCTACAAGTCGAGGTAGAGGATAAAGAATAATCACCATAGCGCTATGAAAAAGTTAAAAGAATCTCAGTTGAAGAGTTTAGAGGAAGTAAAGGCAGACCTTCTTAAGGAAAAGGGGTTTCGAGAGGAGTACTTTAAAGAAGATCCTGATTTTGAAATAGCAAAAGAGGTCGTGCGGGCAAGGATCGCTAAAGGGCTTACTCAAGAGGAGCTTGCAAAACGAGTTGGGACGCAACAGCCAAGTATTGCACGGTTAGAAAGTGGTTCCTACACTCCCTCTTTTAAGTTGCTTAGGGCAGTTGCAGATGCCCTTAACGTTACGCTCAACGTTCGCTTCGGAAAGATGCAGGAGTTTGGTATCAGTGTGAGCACCCCTCTTGTAGAGTCCAAAATGGATTGGAAGGTTCGGCGTATGGTCTCCTTTTCATCGGGGGACTCGTCCCAGGAGAATATTGAGAACGAGGTAAGGTTATAAGTTGGAGATAAGCAATTTTTTATGGGCAAAAACGAGAAACTGCAACACCGTTGGTCAATTTTGTGCAGAGAATCTAGCATCGATTCGCAGACGAATAACATCAGCTTGTTTAACATACTCGAACAGGTTGGGATCGACGCGGAGGTTTTTGCGGAGAAAAAAGGGGGAGCGATTCCCATGAATCTCGAACTCGTGACTCTATGGGAGAAACAGGTAGAGGAAGAAGGGGTGGATGCTGAAGTCGAGGTAGAGCTTCAGGACCCAGACGGCAAGCCCCTGGGGAAATTTCCTTACACCATTTCCGTACCTAAGAGGCGGCACCGTCATCTCGTAAAGCTAAACGGATTACCAGTGACCGAGAAGTCCGGGCGTTATACCTTCAAGATTCGGAAAAGGGAAGGAGGAGAAAGTAAGTTTGTAGAAGTTGGGGAGGTACCGGTTGAGATAAATATTAGGTATGTACTTCGCAAACAACGAGAAAAGGCCAGAAAAATCCAGTAGAGAAAACCGCCCTTCGACAAGCTCGGGGTGGTTTTCTGTTTGGTGGAGCGGGCGATGGGAGTCGAACCCACATTTTCACCTTGGAAGGGTGACATAATAGCCGTTATACGACGCCCGCATTTTACCCCGGCCCCCAGCTTAATCCGCCAGCTGGCGGATCGGTTTCTTAGCTCGCCCCTTTGGGGCTCGGATTTTCCTACACGGGGTAAAATGGATTTCTGCTTTGCAGAAATCGTGTCGGAGCGCCGGGAGTCGAACCCGGTCTACCTGCTCCCAAAGCAGGCGTACTACCGCCATACTCCGCTCCGATCGTGAGTTTATCTATACCATTTTTGCGCACTCTTTTCAATATGTGATATAATTCTTCAATGACATTCCGCGACTTTTTTTTGAGATTGAATGTGACCGAAGAGTGCAAAAAGTACAGTACTCCTCTGTGGCAATGTCCGCAATTTCTGTTTTTGATGATGGGCGGGCTTATCATCGTCTCGGTAGTCGCGTCGTTTGCCATAGGAAGACAATATATTGCCGACCCCCAAATTACTTTGCTGTTGATTTTGGCGCTTTCAGGGGTGTTGCTTTCTATCGCGTTTATCATTACTCGGAGTTTTGAACAGTTGGCAGAAGCAAATCGCTTGAAAACCGAGTTTATCAGCATTGTTTCCCACCAGCTTCGCTCTCCTCTTACCAATCTCAAATGGGGATTGGATTTTCTAATGGGTGAGGGTGCCGCCAGAAATCAGCAGGAAACAAGTTATTTTCATATCTTGAAGGAAAACATAGGGAGGATGCACGAACTCGTGAACGACTTGCTTACGGTTTCGAGAGTGGAGCAGGGCACGTTTCCTTTCCAGGAAAAAGAATTTGAGCTCGAGGAAGTCATAAAGCAGGTGTTGGTGGAATTCCAATCGGCTTCGCATGCTTCGAATATTGAGATAAAGGTAGAGAGAAAAGGTAGCCCCAAGCTGTACAATGATCCTTCGCTTGTGCGTCATGCGTTGGGAAATTTGCTTGACAACGCCATCAGATACGCCTGGAAAGACGGAGAAGCGGTGCCCAAGGAGGATAGGCGGGAGAATCGCATTGTTATCCGGTATTTTCCAGAAGGGCAAAATGTGCGCGTGGAGGTGGAGGATAACGGAGTGGGCATTCCCGCGCACGACCAAAAGTACATATTCCAGAAATTTTTCCGTTCATCCAATGCGGTGCGGCGCCAGACAGAGGGGTCGGGGCTCGGTCTTTTCATCGTGAAGTCGCTGCTTGAAAAAACGGGAGGAGGAATTGGGTTTCATTCCACAGAAGACAAAGGGTCGACGTTTTGGTTTACATTGCCCCTATCATCAAAAGCTCGCCTTAGTGCAAAGGCGGGGTAGAAACGAGGAGGGGCAAAACGCAGAAAAAGAAAAGCTACAACAGGCATACCATACTATGAAAAAGATTTTATTTATCGAAGACGAGGCCGCGATTCACAAAACTCTTTCCGACGCGCTGGAAAAAGAGGAATACGAAATTATCTCCGCGTTGGACGGGGAGATTGGGTTGCGGCTTGCGAAAGAGAAAGCTCCTGATCTTATACTGCTTGACTTGGTGCTTCCTAAAATAGACGGGTTTGAAGTGCTCAAATCTCTCAAGGCGAACACGGAAACCGAAAGGATTCCGGTCATTGTACTCACAAATCTTGAGCAGATGGAGGATATCCAGAAAGCTATAGATCTGGGAGCAAGAACGTATCTCGTAAAATCAAACTACGACCTGAAAGAGGTTGTGGATAAAATTAAGAAAGCAACGGAGGAAGTGTAGCTACGTATTGCATATGCGCGTTGACGAGGCACAACTTAAAGCGTTTCTTTTGGATGCGGGTTTGCTGCAGGAAAAGGATTTCAAAGAGGCAGTCAGCAAGGCGAAGAAAACGGGGAAAAGGGTGAGAGACGTGTTACTTGCCGATGGGCTGATCCCGGAAGACGAGCTGATGAAATTGGAAGGGTATATTTTGGGAATCCCGTTTGTAAATCTTGAGAAGGAGAAAATTGATCCTGCGGTTCTAAAGATAATCCCAGAGCCCGTTGCCAGGGCACATAATATTGTTGCTTTCCGGCAGAAGGGACCAGATCTCGAAGTTGCGATGCTTGATACCGATGATCTTGCGACCATTGATTTTGTCAAGAAAAAGGCGAACCTCAAGATTCTTCCTCGACTCACAACTCCGGAGAGCATCAAGTATGTCCTGCAGCAGTACTCCAAAACGCTTCAGGCAGAGTTTGGGGATATTATTCAGAAAGAGGTAACCGGTATTAAAGCTTTTTCTGAAAAAATAGGGCAGGAGGCTTCGGGGACAGAAGAATTGCAGAAGGTTGCTCAAGAACTCCCCGTTATTCGTATCGTTGATACGCTGCTTAAGCATGCTATCTTGCAGCGCGCTTCTGATATTCATATTGAACCAACAGAGAAAGAAGTGGTTGTGCGGTATCGGATTGATGGCGTTCTGCGCGACGCCATGGTGCTGCCTAAACAGGCCGCAGATGGGATTGTGGCGCGCATCAAGGTTCTTTCGAGCCTCAGGCTCGACGAGCACCGCTTGCCGCAGGACGGCAGGTTCAAAATTGAAAGCGATGAATATAAATACTCTGCACGTGTTTCTGTCTTGCCAGTGTTCGACGGAGAAAAGGTGGTGATGCGTTTGCTGGCGGAAGGATCACAGGTGTTTACACTGGAAGAACTTGGGGTGCGAGGAGAAGCATTGGAACATCTGCAGCATAATCTAAAAAAACCTGTGGGTATGCTTTTGGTAACTGGACCCACGGGATCGGGCAAAACAACGACGCTGTACACCATGATGGATTTGCTCAACACGCCCGAGGTGAATATTTCTACGGTAGAAGATCCTATTGAATACCGAATGCCTCGCGTAAACCAGACTCAGATCAATCCGAAGGTAGGTTTAACCTTTGCGTCCGGCTTGCGCTCTCTTCTTCGTCAAGACCCCGACATTTTAATGGTGGGAGAGATTCGGGATCAGGAAACCGCGAATCTCGCTATTAACGCCGCTCTCACGGGGCACTTAGTGCTTTCTACGCTTCATACGACCAATGCGGCAGGAAGTCTTCCGCGGCTGCTTGATATGGGGGCCGAGCCCTTTTTGATTTCTTCTACTTTGAATGTGGTGGTCGCGCAGCGTTTGGTGCGGCGCCTCACCGAAGAAAAAGAAGAATACAAATTCTCTGAGAAAGATGTGCGGGATTTATCCGCGTATTGCAATGTGGAGAAAGTAGTGAATATTCTGCGGCAGGGAAAAATTATCAAAGCGAAAGAAACTCTCCAGGATGTTCCCTTTTGGAAGCCTAAGCCCAGCGCCGAAGCCCTTGATGGATACAAGGGGCGGGTAGGCATCTATGAGGTGCTCCCGGTAACAGAAAGTATCAAAGAACTCATTGTTGCCCGTGCCACTTCAGACAAGATTCAGGCTCAGGCAGAATCGGAGGGAATGGTAACTATGGTAGAAGACGGAATTGTGAAAGCAGCGCAGGGACTTACTACCATTGAGGAGGTACTGCGCGTGATTACAGAATAAGGTATGCCAGCTTACTTTTACACAGCGATTACGGCGACCGGCGAGAAAGTTTCGGGATCCGAGGTCGCGCAAGACGAGCGCACATTGGCAAATATTCTTCGAGAGAAAGGATATTTGTTGACGACCGCGACAACGGAACAAGCAAAAAAGAAGGTTCTTTCTTTTGGTCCTTTTTTGGACAGGTTCCACCCCGCTTCGCTTACGGATAAATTGCTATTCACGAGAAACCTTCAGGTTATGGTTGCAGCTGGCGTTCCTCTTCCCAAAGCGCTTGATATTCTCTCTGCCCAGACGGAAAGTAAAAGTTTTCGGAAGGTCCTTTTGGAAATAAAGAAAGAAGTAGTAGAAGGGCAAAGTCTCTCGGATTCCATGGGGAATTATCCCGCGATTTTTTCCGAGTTGTTCACCAATATGATTAAGGTGGGCGAGGAGTCAGGAACGTTGGAACAGGTATTGCAGCAGCTTACTCTTCAGCTTGAGCGTTCCCACGAGTTGCGCTCAAAGGTCTTGGGCGCTTTAATGTATCCCTCCGTGGTTATAGCGGCAATGCTTGGCGTGGGAACGCTCATGCTTATAGTGGTGATTCCTCAGCTCGCCGCGACATTCAGAGAGCTCGAGGTTCCTCTTCCATTGACGACGAGCATCGTGATTGGTTTGGGAACATTTCTATCTAAGTTTTGGTATATCGCATTTCCCGCGCTGTTCGGGTTCTTGGTGCTTGCGTTTCGGCTTACGAAGACAAAGGTAGGCAAGCGGGCATTCGACGCTTTTATTCTGAAAGCTCCCCTGTTCGGCGGCATTACTCAAAAAATGAACGCGGCCCTCATGACAAGAACTTTGAGCTCTTTGATTACTTCGGGCGTACCGATTGTGCGTTCCCTGGAAATTACTTCCAAGGTGCTGGGGAATATCTATTTTCAAGATTCTTTGGAGGTTTCTGCACAAAGGGTAGGAAAAGGAGAGAAGCTTTCCGCGGCGCTGAAGTCGTACGGGCACCTGTACCCCGTTGTGGTTGTCCAAATGGTGGAGGTAGGAGAAGAAACTGGAGAAACGGGTAATATCTTAGCAAAACTTGCCGAGTTTTATGAAGAAGGAGTAACGCAGGTTACCAAGAACTTAACGTCGATTATTGAACCTATTTTAATGCTTATTATAGGAGCTACTGTTGGGTTTTTCGCGATTTCAATGATCCAGCCAATGTATGGCATGCTTTCAGCGATCAAATGATCTAAGGGGGTTTACGCTTGTCGAAGTACTTTTCGCGCTGGCGATTCTGGCTTTTCTTCTGGGTTCTTCGACGATTGCGCTTAGCGTCTTGCGAGGCGACACTGATTTACAGGCAGAAGCGCGGAGCTTTCAGCGTGTGCTCGAGCTTGCGAGAAACAAAACCATAGCTTCGGAGGGAGATGCGAGGCATGGCGTTTATGTTGACGTTGGCGCGAATCAGTATGTGCTTTTTCAAGGGGATGACTATGCGTCGGGCGTAAGCGAAGGAGTCTTTCAGCTTCGTGACACGATTGAGTTTGAGTCCGCTTCTTTCGGAGGAGGGCAAGAAGTGGTGTTTGATCGGATTCAGGGCACCACAAGTCAGGCCGGGAGCGCGGTTCTGCGAGTCAAGGCAGATTCTGCCGACATAAGAACCGTATCCGTGGAACAATCGGGCAATATGGAAATTGGCAGTGGCGTTCCTCCCGTCGGTGGGGAGTGCGATCCTGCCGGCGATCGTATATGCGATTCTCGTCATGTGCATATTGATTACGTGGGCCGTGCGATTGACACGGCACTCGAAGAAATCCTGCTGGATTTTGAAAGCAATGGGACTATTGATGAGACCATTTTGATTGTTGACCATTTGAGCGGGGGGCAAATTGTTTGGGAGGGGACAATAGAGGTAGGAGGAGAAGACCAGAAGCTCAAAATTCATACCCATGCTCTCAACGACGTGGGGTGGACTACCCAGTTTTCTGTTCACAGAGATCGAAGATATAACACAAAGTCGCTTACCATTAGTGTGCCGGGAACCGCAGCGGAGCCAGACAGTGGAACATTAATTCAATATGATGCCGCAGGGGGTGTAACTCCAGGCACTTCAGTTTATGTTTCTGCCACCGAAGAACAATAGGGTGAGGGTACAAAAAGGAGGTTCGCTTGTGGAGATTGTTGTCGTTTCAGGGATCATTATGGGTTCACTTGCGGCTATTATTGGATTGGCAGCTTTTTTCCTGGCTACGTCACAAGTCGTGCAGCAAACAAGTCAGGCTACCGCTTTGGCGCAGGAAGCTCTGGAAATTGTGCGGAATATTCGGGACGGCACAGATTGGACTAGCGGTTTGGGTGCGTTGACGCTCGGAGATTTTTATCATCCAAAGCAGCTCGGGAGCCCGCCAGAGTGGACGCTTATATCGGATCCGGAAACAATCGGCGAATTCACGAGGCAGATCGTGTTTGAGGAGGTTTATCGGGACGCTTCAGACAACATTTCTGCGAACGGCACCCTCGATCCAGACACGATAAAAACTACTGTTCAGGTTATGTGGGAGGAGCGAGGAAGGAACCACCAGGTCGAGCTAGAAGCTTATATTACCAATTGGAAGCAATAGGTATGAAGAAAGGATTTACCATGGTGGAGATGATTATTTACATTGCCGCACTCGTGCTTCTGGTAGGCACAGTTATTTCGCTTTTGGTGTGGGTGGTGCGCGCGAGCAATCAAGTTCATGTACGCAACGAGCTTGTGGCCGGCATAGAGCACGCGCTTTCTTTAATGGCGAATGAGATTCGCGAAGCCGAGAGTGTGTACACACCGACAAGCGTTAGCGGTACTTCCCAGCTTTCTCTCCAAACCAGCAATAATGTTCCTGCTCTCGAAACTTCCACGTATGTTGATTTTTTTCTATGCGAAACGCGGCTGTGCATCAAGCGCGAATTTCAGGCGCCGCAGGCCCTAACTTCAGAGAAAATCCAGATTCAAAATCTTGAATTCACGCAGGTGCAGACAGGGTCGGCTGCGTCGGTGTATATCACGGTAGAGGCTTCATACTTAGACGCCTCGCAAACAGTGCAGGCAACCGTATCTTTACGATTTTATGAGTAATCGTTTCCATACACAAAGAGGATTTGTGGGGTTATACCTTACAATTGTGGTGCTTATATTGATGCTAGGAATTATTACAAGCATCGGGTTTGGTGTGCTTACCCAGCAGCGCATTATGCAAAATATTGTCCAATCTGCCCGGGCGTATGCTGCTGCTGAATCTAGTATCGAAGACGTGCTGATTCGTTTAGTGAACGGGCAAAATGTATGTGATCCTCCTGGTTCTCCTCCTTGCTCTAGCGCTCTTCCAATTTCCAGCGCATCGGTCAACGTAACAATCTCTGATATTGTGGCGGGAGCGCGTACCATTACGGCAGAAGGCGATTCTCTTGATCGTTTTCGAACAGTACGGGTTGTATATGAAATTTCATCCATCACGCCAGGGTTCTTTTACGGCGCGCAGGTTGGAGATTTGGGGATCGAAATGGAAAACAACAGCGGTATTATGGGAAATGTATTTTCAAACGGAGACTTTGAGATGGTAAATAATGCTTCTACTACGGGAACCGTAAAAATATCGGGTGCGGGAGGGCTCAATGGAGGGAAGATCACAGGAGATGCATATGTCGATGCTTGCACAAGCTCTGTGATCACGGGCATTCTCCATGCGAATACCCAAGCTGGGTGCTCTTTTGCTTCCCTGACAAATTCGGATTTGCCGATTGTCCCTATCCCGCTCCCGCTTTCTGCCGCAACCATTGATGAATGGAAAAATGATGCGGAAGCAGGAGGGATAACAGTAGGAGATTACAATCGCTCAAGTGGAAGCTCTTCTTTGGGCCCCCAAAAGATCGTTGGGAACATGACGATCCAGAATAGCGCGCAGTTGATTCTTACGGGGACAGTTTGGGTTACAGGGAACGTAATTATCAAAAATGACGCACGGGTACAACTTGATAGTGGTTACGGGAGCACGAGCGGAGCTCTCATTGCTAATGGAAGTATTACACTTGAGAATAACAGCATATCTTCAGGGTCGGGGGCGGCCGGCAGTTATTTGATGTATCTCTCAACGACTTCTGTGGATCCGGCAATCACCATCAAAAACAATGCGATTGTGGACATCCTTTACGCTTCTAACCAATTCGTGCAGGTGGAAAATAACGCAGCAATGAGAGAAATCACCGGCAACGGGCTGCGCATCAAAAACAACGCTACGGTTACGTACGAAATTGGTCTGCAAGACGCAGCGTTCACGAGCGGGCCCGGAGGAGGTTGGACGGTGACGAGCTGGAAAGAAATTGAATAGGAAGATATAATAGAAAGTAATGTTAGGATTTCTTACACTCCACCCACAGGCATTCGGGTTGGACATTTCTGATCTCTCTCTCAAGGTTGCGCAACTCGAGAAAAAGCAGCACGGATTTCGCTTGGCTTCCTATGGAATAGGAGAGCTTGCAGAGGGAGTTATTGAGGGTGGTGAGATCAAAAACGAAGACAAACTCGTCTCGTCGATCCAAAAAACGCTCAAGCAGGTAAAAGGCAAAAAAATTCGAACCCGCTATGTGATAGCAGCTCTTCCTGAAGAGAAAGCGTTTGTGCAGGTAATCCAGCTTCCCCGCATGAATAAAAAAGAACTGGCGGCTGCCATACGTTTTCAGGCGGAAAGCTATATTCCCTACCCGATTGATACGGTGTATCTTGATTTTTCCGTCATTCGTCCCTTGCACAATCATCTTAATCATCTTGATGTTCTTGTTGCCTCTCTTCCGCGAGAGGTCGTCGACACGTATATGTCAGCGCTTAAGAGAGCAGGGTTGATTCCTTTAGCGCTTGAAATAGATGCAGTCGCGCTCACGCGAACGGTAATCGAAAAAGGGGTTACGCCCATACCAATGCTAGTCGTCGATATTGGGCAGGCGCGCACAAAAGTGAGTATCTTTTCTGGGTATAGCATACGGTTTACTACATCTCTTTCCATTTGTTCCAAACAATTCACCGATGCGGTCGCGCGAGCGCTCCACGTGGATGAAGAAAGGGCAGAGGAGCTCAAACGTCAGTACGGTTTATATACGCCTGAAGATGCGCTTGGGCAGGAGGTATTTCAGGCAGTAACCCCCGTGGCAGCCGATTTTATTGAACAAATCAGAAAGTACCTGGAGTACTACGAGACGCACGCTCCTCATCAGCATCTTGGAAAGCTGCAAAAAAATATTAAGAAAATTATGCTGTGCGGAGGAGGGGCAAACTTGAAAGGGCTTCCCGAATTTTTAATGCGCGCGCTTAAAATTGAAGTCGTGGTAGGAAATCCCTGGATAAACATTCTTTCTCCGGGCACGCAAGAATTGCCGATGCTTTCGTTTCCAGAATCTTTGAGCTATAGTACTGCCCTTGGGCTTGCGCTTAGAGGAGTACAAACCAGAAAGCTTTATGATTAATCTTTTGCCACCCCAGGATAAAGAAGAGCTACATAAAGAAGAGTTATTCCGTCTTGCGCTTATCTTGGGATTGCTACTCGTGATGTTTCTTATTTGCTTGTCTCTGGCGCTTTTGTCCATTCGAGTTTATGTATCGGGAGAAATTCAGGCGCAGCGGATTTTGGTGGAGGCGCAGCGCGAACAAGGAGGAGAACTGCGCTTAGAACACGTGCGAGAACTCAATTCCGATATTGCAGGAATCTCGTCTTTTTACGCGAGCCGCGTCTTGCTCTCTGACGTTATTGAACGAATTTCCGCCGTTTCCCCGCCGAACGTATACATCACTTCTTTCGACTATACTCCTATTTCGCAGCGCGGCGGTAAAAACGCTTCGATAGCTTTGAAAGGATTTGCTTCTCAAACAGAAGATTTGCTTGCCCTTCGGACAAACCTTGAACAAGTCGGCTTGTTTAAGAATTTTTATTTTCCTCCTTCAAACTGGATTCGAGCAGCCGATATTAACTTTTCTTTTGAGTTTGAGTTATGAAAGCGGGACAGAAAATTATCATTACGTTGTCGGTATTCGCGGCTTTTATCGCGCTGTTCTTGGGAATAGTGGTCTACCCTATATTCCAGGGGGTGGTGAGAGATCACAAAGAAGTGCTCGCGTACAAATGGGAGCTTATTCAACTAAGAGAAGATAAAGAGAGTTCAATTGAGTTTGAGAGGCTTGCGAGCACATACGCTCGTGAATTTGGGCTCATGGAAAATCTTTTTGTGGATAGCGCCACACCCATTGAGTTCTTCCGTTTTCTGGACGCGGCGGCTGCCTCTTTCCAATTACAGATAGAAAAAACGCCAGGGTCTGTTCAGCTTCTTCGAGAGGATCGCTGGCCTTCATTTGTGGTACGTTTGGCAGGGGGGGGATTGTATCCCGACGCCATGGCATTTCTGGAAAAAATTGAGAATGCTCCTTACCTTCTGGAAGTGGAAAAACTGACTATGGGGCAGAGGAAAGGTTTTGCGGATCAGCAGAATCAGGGAGAAATTGAGTTCTCCATGTCCATTAAGGTATTTACCAATGATTAGAATCCAGAGCCCACAATTAAACAACGTTGTTCGTTTCCTTCTCAGAATTCCGCGGTGGGCGGGAGAGAATCCCTTCTTCGGTTTTTTGATTTTGCTGCTTTTTGCGCTGTTTATTTCTGCGGCAGTTTTTTATCAATATGTGTTTTTGCTTCAGAACGCGGACGCGGAAAACGAGATTGTGCAAACCCGCTTCGATGAACCGGCGCTTCAGCAAATTATTCAGATTTGGCAAGAGCGCGAACAAAAATTCAACCAGGCGGGAACTCTGCAATCGCGCAACATTTTTGTTCCGCCACAGCAAACTGAGTAATTGACTAAGGGCATTTTTTTCTCTATACTATGGGCGTATTGTCCCTATAGCTCAATGGATAGAGCACGGGCCTTCTAAGCCTGGGATGGAGGTTCGACTCCCCCTAGGGACACATCGTGTGATCATGGTGGCTATGGTGTAATGGCAGCACAGGAGTTTGTGGAGCTCCTAGAGGCGGTCCGAATCCGCTTAGCCACCCATCGATTTTTGCCCCCGCAAGAGAAGTGAGAATAAAGGTCGTTAAAAACTTCATTTAAACTATTATGGAAGATATAAACAATAGTTGTCCTAAAGGAGATAATCATGACTGGATTATTGCCGGGAAGAATGAGGGAAGCGTAAGTGTTGCACCATGGGTGTGCAGTAAATGCGGAAAAGAGAGCCCCATAACTTTCTCTACAGAAAAGCCGAAGATGCAGGAATAGAAAAAGCAAAAAATCGCCATGAGGGCGATTTTTTGGTAGAGTGATTTTATGGAAGAAAACTTGATGTCCACTTCCCTGGTATGGAAGAAAATAGCAGAGGAGTGGGAGACGTATTTTGCAGAACCAAGCCGTATTTCTCCTGGAGAAGAGGAGCAATATAAAAAATGGTTAGCCGAGCTTGCACGGGGCACAAAGTCTCTAAAAGGGCTTGTGTTGGGTGCGACTCCAGAGTTGCGAGATGCGATGATAGAACAGGGATACGAACTATCTTCTATAGATATTAATGTTGAGATGTTTCGTGCAATGGACGAGTTACGTGAGAAGAAAGATTCGAAAGAGAAACTTATTGAGGATAACTGGCTGGAAAACTCTTTAGAAGATGATTCTTTCGACGTTGTTGCAGGAGATGCAGTATTGCCAAATGTTCCTTGGGGAGAAAGAGATAAACTTCTCTCGGAAATAAAACGAGTTCTCAATCCTGGAGGAGTTTTTCTCACAAGAGCGTTCTACGTGCCTCGAAAAAAAAGATTCTCTACGATTAAAGAGATCTTTGATCATTTTTCCGAAAAAGAACCGACGGCACAGTCTACAACAGAGATGGCTTTTGAGTTACTCATTCTTACGTATGATCCAGCCCTGCATGCAGGATCTTTCAAGGAAGCGAAACGTCTTATCGATGAATACAATGAGCGATATGGATCTATCTTTGAATCAAAGGGTTTGCAGAAAATGCACGATACGATAGAGAATTACTGGCTTACTAAGTTGATAGATAAAACCTGGATCTTTGCATACCAGGGAGAAGAAGAGGAACAGTACAGGAAACACTTTGTTATCAAAGAAAAGTTTGAATCGCCAGATCACGATTACTCACACCTGACCCCTATGTATTTCTTGCAGAGCTAGACAGGTTCTAATACCGTCCCATAGGCGACCCACGCATTTTTCCCAAGAACGAAGTGATTGGCTGAAAAATTCAGTGTCCCGAGCGAAGTCGAGGGACAACAATGGGGATAGTCCAAGAATCGCCATTTCGGCGATTTTTTGGTAAAGTGGGATATGAACTGGCTCAAAGAAAATTGGACTAATATATTTCTTTTCCTTTGGGCTTCTGCATGGACTGCTGGTGGAATTTATTTTGCCGTAGATGTGGTGCTAGAAAACCAAAGAATCACAACATGGAGTCAAGTTTTGGAACTCTTCGTTTTTCTTAATTTTGCAGCTTTCGTAGTTTATAGTGGCCTCAAAACACAATTTAAGATATTTAATGAATGGCGAGAAAAATGAGTTTATTGGCTTGTCAAAATCCCATTCGGTGTGTACGTCCACTAAGAGATATTTTATTTGGAACTCGACTTTGCGCTCCCTCCCCCCGTATTTGCTTTCGGAGAGGTTGATTTTTCTTAGAAAATATGGTAATTGACACTTACCTTTGAGATAGGCGATAATGTATATATGAGCCTTTTTGCTAGAGAGGATACAAATGATAAGGAGCTACGAGAAGCTCTCATGAGAATGGTGGAGCAAATAAAAGCTGTTGGCGGACAGTTTACTTTTGATTTTAAGATTGATGACCAGGGGTGGGCGGCAAGATGTAGAGAATTTGATGGAATTGTTACTGGTGGAGCAAGTAAAAATCCACCAGAAGAAGAAGTTATGCAATCACTGATTGATGCAATTAAAACTGCTTTTCATATACCGATAAACAGACTAGAAATCAAAAGTGCGGAAGCACAAGAGTTGCCAATGATTAAAGTCGTAAGAGAAAGAGAGTTTCAGTTTGCATAGGTTATGATTCCTTTATGGCTGAAGACAGGATTGAGCGCAAAGCTCTATGGCAACAACTCGGCAATATAAAGAAAAAGGAGGATTGGATTAGGGCTGCTGGGAAGCTTGGATTGCAGGTAACACAACCGAAAGGAGGCTCTTCACACTATGCTCTTCGCTTCCCTGGTTACGAAAAATCGGATATGAAAGGTTTTATTTCTAATGTATATGACCCTCTACGGAAAGATATTAGCGAAGCAGTCTTCAAAAAACTACTTGATAACGGATATAGCGAAGATGATATTTGGAAAGCTCTAAAAATGCTATAAATTATGGCAAATAAAGAGAAGCAGGGAAAATGTCACCTTCATTTAGGCGGTGTTTTTTTTCGAGAAATAGTGAGTAGTGGGGTAGGGAAAGAGGTTACGAATTAACAAAACAGGTTCTAATACCGTCCCATAGGCGCCCCACGCATTTTTCCCAAGAACGAAGTGATTGGCTGCAAAATTGAGTGTCCCGAGCGAAGTCGAGGGACAACAATAATATTGGGTATTCAAACAATCGCCATTCCGGCGGTTTTTTGGTAGAATTGCAGAAATATGTCGATTACTGAATTGTTTTTCAAAGTAATATTGCCTATAGGAATTGATATAGTCTATGCTTTCTACTTCTTTACATCTTTACCGCCAACTGATGAACAAACCGTGGAAGGATTTCCGCTTTTTTGGTTTAGATTTTTGATCATAGTGCTTGCCATTCCATTACTTTATATACTGAAAATACTGGATTATTTTGGACTTCTCCATGAGCAGACCCTATTACACGCAAAGTTTTTCTACTGGTTTTTATATTTTATGATATTGTTGTTGGCTATTCCTGAACTGGTAGAATGGATAGCTCAAACTGTGTTAAGATAAACTATCGTGAAGCATATGCAACAGATTACAATGATTGGCGGCATAGCTCTAATCTTTGCTGTCGGAGGCTTCTTTTTGTTGTCTACTTATTTTCAGATAGAGAAACAGGAAAGTTGATGAGTTTGGAGGGGACAGCGAAGGCAAGTGATGATACAGAAAACACTCTCGGAGGATATGCAGGCGTTTTTGAGTCCATAGCCTCAAGCTTTAGTTTTCAGTAGAACAGGTTCTAAGCCCGGCCCATAGGCGACCCATAAAAACCAAACAATCGCCATTCCGGCGGTTTTTTGGTAGGACGTAGCTTATTGCAGGAAACAATCAAGACTGCAAGTTGGAGAAAGGATTGCAAAAATTTGATTTGACAAATCAGCTGTCTGAAGATAGAACAAGGGTACGGAAAGGAAGGAGGTGCTCCAATGCTTATCATCATTGGCCCAGGTGTCATGCATGCTGTGGACGTGTTGGAACTTCCAAGGGCCGGAGCAGAACTTAGCCTGAGAAGTCTCACGCTTCCAGGGGGAGGGGGACGTTTCCGGCTCACACGCGCTGGAGTGCAGCAATGGGGAGGGAAAGAATATCCCTACTTCAGGATTGAACGGGTAGGGGATATTCCTCTTTGTGAGACTCCTCTCCCGGTTGCACTCGTGGGTTTATAGGGGTAATGCCTAGGCAGGCACCAATTCCCTCTCTACCTCCTGCGGGTAGAGAGGATTTTTTTGAGGATACTCTTATTAGGGGAATCCCGAACAAGCAGTTTTCAGTTTTACAAACAGGTTCTAACGAAGTACGGGTGGGGGTCGGTCCAAACAATCGCTATCCCGGAGATTTTTTGGTATTGACAAGTATCTGACAGTAGAGTAGTATAAATATGACAGTCGGTTGACAATAGCTTAATCTAAAATGAATACTAAAGAAGAGGCCCTAAAAATTCTGGCAAAGAAGAAAGAGATTAGTACGAAAGAATTGGTGCAGAAGGGTGGGGTCTCTAGGCAACATGCAAGCTCGGTGATTAGTGCTTTGGTGAGCGAGGGAAAAGTAATTAGGCTTGGGGGGGGTCCTCACGTTATCTACGTCACGCCAGGACACCATAAGATCTCGGAAGTAAAATTCAAGAAGAGGTTTGAAAACAAAGATCTAAAAGAGCATGAAGTACTTAACTCTATAAAGCGAGAATGGTTTGTTTTGTCGCAATTACCCGAAAACGTGAGGAGTATTTTTGATTATGCCCTTTCAGAGATGCTAAACAACGCAATAGAGCATTCGGAGTCAAAATTTATTGAAATAGAAGTCGGCGAAGAGAAGGAATTTTTGCTATTCATCGTTGATGATCAAGGGATAGGGGTTTTCAAAAATGTTATGGGGAAAAGAGGGCTTGCCTCTGAGCTTGAAGCAATCCAGGATCTTCTAAAAGGCAAAACCACTACACAACCTCAAGCACATTCAGGTGAGGGGATCTTCTTTACCTCGAGAGCGGCTGATATCTTTATTTTAGAGAGTTTTGGCTACAGGCTAAGAGTAGATAACACCATAGAGGATGTCTTTATTGAAAAACTTGAGTCTGAAGTTAAGGGGACTAGAGTTATTTTTCGGGTTAATAAAAAAACGGAAAAACATCTTAGTGATATATTCAAAAAATACCAAACGGGGACTACTGAATTTGGGTTTGATACGACGGAAATAAAGATTAAGCTGTACACGATGGGGACTATCTATGTCTCGAGGTCTCAAGCGAGAAGGGTTATGGCTGGGCTAGAAGAATTTGAATCAATTATATTGGATTTTGATAAGGTGCCTACGATAGGTCAGGCTTTTGCCGATGAAATCTTTCGTGTTTTCAAAAATGTACACCCAAAGAAAAAAATTGTAGCTATAAATATGAATGAGGCAGTACAGTTTATGATTGGTAGAGTGAGGGTATGAATCGACCGTTTACAACACTTTTCTTGCTTGAGTCGCTCGACGGCAAAATATCTACGGGAGATGTGGACACGTTAGACGTGGACAAAGATTTCCCAAGAATCGTAGGCGTAAAAGAAGGTCTCAAGCAGTATTATGAGCTCGAAGAGAAAACTGATTTAGTCTCTTTTAATAGCGGAAGAGTACAGGCTAAGGTGGGCGTTAACGAAAAGAACCTCGAGGAGGTAGAAAAAATTCCTGTAAGTTTTGTGGTTGTGGACGATAAACCTTATCTCAATAAAAACGGGTGTGAATACTTTGCGAAGAGATCTAAAGTATTCTATCTCGTTACAGATAAGAAAAATCATCCCGCGTTTACATTAAAAGAGCAATACGATAACATTGAAATTCTTTACTGCGAAGGAGGAATTGATTTTCCTGATGTCTTCAGGCGGTTGAAAGAAGAATATGGTATTGAGAAAATGACCATTCAGACAGGCGGAACACTCAACTCGATTCTTTTAAGAAACAAATTGATAGATAGGGTTTCCATTGTTATCGCGCCTTGTTTGATTGGGGGCAAAAATACCTCAACTCTGATTGACGGCGAATCGCTCCATAGCGAAGCAGATTTGTTGAATATTAAGGCGCTGAAAATTACCAAATGTGAAATGCTAAAGGATAATTATATACATATTGAGGGTGATGTGGAAAACGACACGGTTATCGAATGAGAAGGGTTCTTATGCCATTCCATAAACGCCCCATTGAACCAAACAATCGCCATCCCGGCGGTTTTTGGTATAGGCAAGTAATTATCTTTGCCAGATGGCGATGGGCGATTTTTCGATGAAGCCCGTTGCCGTGGTGTTGTAGCAGGAGTGTAACATTTTCGCGAAAAATACGACATAAATAATCCTGGGCAATTAAAATAAACTGGGGTATTGGTTTGGCGTGGCAGAATAAGATGCTATGCACGTCTAATGCATTCCGCTTGTCGATAGCCCGAGAGGGCGTGTAGGACATGGAAGGGCGACTGCTGACCATGGCGCGGGAGTTGCGGATCCAGAAAGATCTTACAGTGCAGAGGATCCAATGTTTGGGAAGTAATTGGGGGTGCAGGCTTGACCTTGTGGTTGAATGAGTGGGAAACCATTCATTAGGACGTTTGGAATGGCGGTATCTCCGAGGGCTTTCCCGCCAAACTTCATACCAAATTTTGGTGAATAACACAAAACCCCGCGCGGCGCGGGGTTTTGGTTTCAAAATGCAAGCAATATCTCGCTATGCGAGATTTGGCAAGACTAAATTATTCTTCCTCCTCTGCCCCAAAATCGTCTTCTGTCGCGGCTTCGTCATCATCGTCTTTTTCATCTTCATCCTCATCCTCCTCTTCATCATCCGCTTCTTCTTCACCCAACGCATCGTCATCCATAGTCATATCGTCATCGGCATCGGAAAAGATACGTGGAAACATTTCGTCAGAAGTCATTTATTTTTTAAAAGAAAACTCATCGTATAGTGACCTTTAATGTTATGTACAAAACTTATTATAAGAGACAAGAAAACCTTGTCAATATCTCCTCTGGAAGTTATTAACATATTGTGTTATAATCATCAATGCATTTGCTTAAAAGCTCTCGTAGTTCAACGGATAGAAGTAGAACTTTCAATTTCCAATAAAGAAGTACTTGCTGTTTCTATTTGGTATGGTATGCTTAAAAAATATGCATGTCCATTCGGCAGAACAAATAAAGAAACTGAAAGCATTGAGAAGAAGAGGGTATAGTATTAATGAAATCGTAGCGGAACTTTCTATTCCTAAAACTACCGTATGGCACCATATTCAAAGCGTAGAGGTTTTGCAGCAGTACATTTCCCGACTGCATTCTAAGAGGGGGGGAAGCACAAGACGTTCAGAAATAAGATGGGAGAAGGCACAAAAAGAGGCACAACGGCTACTTCAAACGTCGAATAGAGAGCTTTTGATTGCAATTGCTATGCTCTACTGGGGCGAAGGAAGTAAAAAGACCTTTGAATTTATTAATTCTGACGGGAAAATGATCAAACTATATTTAGCCATAGTGCGACGAATGCTGAAGATCCCCGAAGAGCGCATTAAACCGACAGTAAGGGTATTTACGGGCATGGATCCCGAGGCATGTTTGAGCTACTGGGCTCGTATTACGGGGATACCAAAACATAGATTCTTTTTTCGAATGAATGACGGAGGTACAAGGGGGCGTACTCAATATGGTTTGTGTAGAATAACAATTAGGAAAGGAAGTAATGGTTTGAAGCTCATGAGGTCTCTGGTAGATCAAGCAGCGGATGATTTGATTAAGCTGTCTTCTAACGTGTAATATGCTCCCGTAGCTTAATGGATTAAAGCAGCTCCGTCCTAAGGAGAAGAGTGGAGGTTCGACTCCTCCCGGGGGCACCAGAAAACAAGGAGGGCCGGTAGCTCAATTGGTAGAGCACTACAATGGCATTGTAGGGGTTGTGGGTTCGAGCCCCATCCGGTCCACAGAAGGAGGCGGGATGCCAGAGTGGATGAATGGGGCAGTTTCGAAAACTGCTGTGCTCGAAAGAGTACCGGGGGTTCGAATCCCTCTCCCGCCGCATTGCAATGAGCCCAGTGTAAACTTATGAGTTTATTCAAAAAAAAGCAAATACCAACCGAGATTACAGCAGAAGAGCTCGCCGGGCGCGTGCAGGCGTTGGAAGAGAAATTCAAAACTATGCAGCACGCTATTACTAAGATTGGTATCGTAAGGTTTAATCCTTTCAAAGAGATAGGGGGTGACCAGAGTTTTTCCATCGCGTTGCTCGATGAGCAGCGTAATGGAGTGCTCATAACAAGCTATTATGGCAGGGAATTAAATAGGATATACGCCAAGCCAATACGGGGTGGAGTCTCCGAGCACGAACTATCCGCGGAAGAAAAAGAAGCAGTTAATCAGGCTATGGGTCTGGAAAATCCAAAATCCAAATCCCAAAACTCAAAATAATAATGACGACGCCAAACACCGTACAACTGGATAATATCAAAGTCGCTACACGCCCCCCTATTGTGGTGGTTTTGGGGCATGTTGACCATGGGAAATCGTCTCTGCTTGAGGCGATTCGTGAGGATTTTCGTATTATTTCCAGGGAATCTGGGGGCATTACCCAGAGCATTGGTGCTTATCAGGTTGAGGTTCCGCAGGAAGCGAAATCCCGAGCGAGTGAAACGAGCCGAGGGACCCTTCGACAAGCTCAGGTCTTCGACTCCGAGGTCGCTCAGACTCGAGGAGGTGATACTGCATCCAATGGCCGCAGTATCACGTTTATTGACACGCCAGGCCATGAGTTGTTCGCTCAAATGCGCTCTCGGGGAGCCAAAGTGGCAGACATAGCTATTTTAGTGGTTGCTGCAGACGAGGGCGTGAAGCCGCAAACCGTAGAGGCAATTGAGCAAATCAAGAAGGCTGGAATTCCTATGGTGGTAGCGATTCACAAAATCGACAAGCCAGAGGCGAATGCAGAGAGGGTAAAGCAGGGATTGGCTCAGCATGGCGTTCTTGTGGAATCATATGGAGGAAATGTTCCTTCGCAAGAAACTTCAGCAACGACAAAACAAGGAATACAGGAGCTTCTGGAGATGATTCTTTTGGTGGCGGAAATCGAAGATCTCAAGGCGGAAGAAGATGGAGCTGGCGAAGGTGTGATTATTGAATCCTATATGGATGCGAGGCGCGGTTCCACCGCTACTATAATAGTAAAAAATGGAGTCGTGAGAGAGGGAGATTTTATAGGGACGAAAACTGCCGGCGGCAAAATTCGTATTCTAGAGGATTTCCGCGGCAATCATATCCAAAAAGCTTTGCCTTCTATGCCCGCCATAGTTCTGGGTTTTTTGCAAACTCCACGAGTTGGCGAACAGTTTCGCATCTTTGAAGATGAAGAATCTACTAAGGCCTATATACACGAAGAAAAGCCAAAAGAGAGGGAGCGTATGATTGTGCTTGATCCTGAAGCAATTGTGGTGAATGTTATTGTGAAGGCAGATACGGCAGGTTCCCTCGAGGCAATCGAAGACGTGTTGCGAAACCTTCCGTCGCCCGAAGGGAAGCAGGCCTTCGGCTCTGAGGCTCAGACTCGAAGAGTTGTACTCCGGCTTCTTGAGCCCGGGGTGGGCGAAGTCCTTGAAAATGATGTCAAGCTCGCACGTTCTTCCCATGCTCATATTTTTTGCTTTCGAACGAAAATAAGTAATGCTGCCTCGGATCTGGCAGACAAAGAAAACATTTCTATTCGCCAATTCAATGTCATTTATGAGTTAATCCAAGCCGCGCGAGAACTTCTGGAAAAATCATTCCAGGAAGAGGAAAGGAGAAGGGATTTGGGTACATTGCTTGTATTGGCAGTCTTTCTTACCGATAAAAAAAGGCAGGTAGTAGGAGGGAAGGTGCTTGAGGGTGACGTGCGAAAAGGAGTGAGAGCCGAAATTATCCGAGGAGGAGAAATTGCTGGCCAAGGGAAAATTACCAATGTCCAGCACGAAAAGAAGGATATTCCCATTGCAACCAAGGGTCAAGAATGCGGGCTTTCTGTAGAATTCACAGAAAGAATTCAGGTAGGAGATCAGCTTCAATTTTTCATTGAGCCGTCTCTCAAAAAAGCGTGAAGAACCGAATCGATCAAGTAAACAAGCTCATCAGGCAGGAACTGGGGCAGATTATCCTACGGGAGGTTGATATGCCTGAGGGGGTCGTGGTTACGCTTACCCGCGTAGCGGCTTCGGGCAACTTGCAGCAAGCCAAAGTTTATATTAGTGTAGTGCCAGATAAAAATACTTCAGAGGTATTGAAGAGCTTGCGGCAAGATATCTACAGCATACAGCAAATGCTCAACAGCCGCCTTAAGATGCGGCCGGTGCCTCGGATTCGGTGGGTAGCGGAAACCGCGACTGCGGAAGCACAAAAAATCGAAGAACTTTTAGACCAGATTAAAAAAGAGAGGTAAAATAAAGATATGGCACGGTAGGTCTCGCTCTGCGAGACCTAGCGTAGATAGACAAGTGGTACGCCAAGGGTCTGTCTCGCTCCGCGAGATCTGGCGTAGCCAGACAAAACCTTATGCGCGGGTTCGATGATTAATATGAGTTATTTTGTGTATTTCCTGCAAAGTTTGAAGAATAATGATTTATACGTGGGATCGACGGAGGATGTTGAGAAACGAGTTGCTTTGCATAATGCTGGTAAGGTGAAGTCGACAAAAGCATACAGACCCTGGAAACTTTTGGATTTTGAGGAGGGTGAATCAAGAAGTGTAGCCGTAAAGCGGGAAAGATTCTTCAAAACACATCAGCAAAAAGAAATATTGAAGAAGAAGTATGGTTTAATGTAATAAATGGCACGGTAGGCAAGTGGTACGCCAAGGGTCTGCAAAACCCTTATGCGCGGGTTCGATTCCCGCCCGTGCCTCCGCATGGAGCAAGCCAACTGCTTGGCTTGCGTGCGGGAAGTGAAAGCCGCAGCGGTGTGCGAGTTTGACCCGCCTTGGGCGGGGAGAGGCGAGCACCGCGAGGCGGAGTCGCGAGAATTTGTCGTCAGGCAAATTACTTGTGACCGATTCCCGCCCGTGCCTCCCTCGCCTCGCCGAATCCGCCAGCCGGCCGGAGCGGGCGGGAAATGCCGGGGTGCTGAAATTGGTAGACAGTGTTGGCTTAAAACCAACTGAGCGCAAGCTCGTGCGGGTTCGACCCCCGCCCCCGGCACCAATATCAAACTTTCCGATTTTTGCCCGACCGATTTGGCCGCGCGAAGCGTGGAAAGGTATGGAAATACTGGCTCGCCTGCTATCCTAGCATAACGGAACCATCGCTAAATCTCATGGAAAGGTTGTAGCGATCCCGCGTGCTAATTAGCATCTCTTTATTTTCGAGGTAACGAAGATTATGTCGAAAATGGTATGACAGCTCATTTGGGTTGAGGCTAATTTCAATAAGTTGGCCATCGCGATAGAGATTTAGATATTCTTCAATAGATCCCACATGATAATATAAGGCTCGATATTGTCCTATCGTGAGCTCCTCTACATTCTTCGGGGCGAATCTTGCGAACTCAGCACGATTCTGTAAATGCTCGAGGCTTTTTTGATAAAGTTCTTCTTCAGCAAGCACTTCCTTTGGTTTGTATTGCGTTATCTTAAGCCCTCTTGAATACTCACGAAAATACATGCGGCCGTTTATTTCTGGTGTTATGGAATAGAAGAGCGAAACATCTTTGGCCTCCTCCTCTGTAATTGTATCAGCCCACTCTGGAAGGTAGGTTGGTGTAAAAATCGTAAACTCTGGGTCTGCATAATATTCTTGAATGCGTGCTGTTTTTTCCTTCCATAAGGAATCAATGCTTGGCACAAGAGAATCCCAATACCAGAAAGTAAAAGATAATAAAGCTATGAATCCGAACAATAGCATGAATATGCTCCGAGGAGTACCACGTAATTTATCAAACCTGAAAGTCTTTGTGATAAGAATAGGGAGGGTAGCTACAACCAAAAGCCAAATAAGAAAAGAAAAATTTGATTTTTCCCATGCCGTAAGTGTCGAAAGGACCAGCAAACCACTATCCGCAAAAAGTGCCGAAAGGACCAGCAAACCACTATCCGCAAAAGAGATTAGAGGATAAAGGGATAGCAAAATTACAAAAGGAAAAGAAGGGAAAAAAATATGTATCAGAATCCAAACGATTCCTAAAATCACAAATACCTTTGCCAGCATAGAGTGTTTCTCTGCTAGACGCACTATAAACAAAACCAAGAAAAAGGCTATAAAAACATAAAGAAAATGGACGTTTGAAAAGCCAATACTTAAGGACCTAAAAAACTCGTCAACTGTAATCGGGTCGTTGGGTGATATTCTTTTGAGATTTAGAAGAAAGGCGTATGTTTGGATTGCAACTGCAATAAGCGTTGCAAGAACAAGCAAGAGGAAAAATGGCGAGAAAAATCTTTTTGGACTTAGATTAGGCATAATACGATTATTGGGCAAAAGCAGGCAGCGATGCTAAATCAACTTTGTAAATAAAGTATCGGGTTTTAGATTCAGAGTCTGGCATGTGATAATCTTGTTCTCTAACCACGATCAACAAGTTTGAGTCTGCAAAATAGAAGCTATAGCTTTCTTCCGTACCACCACCTTCCCCAAGAGTATCCCACATTAGTTCAACTATCTTACCACTCAAAATATCTTTTGCGGCTAGTCTAATGTATTTAGGTAGTTCTCCCGATAAAGTTAGTACGGGGTGTGTGCCAAATGTTTCGACTATAAATCGGCCACTCGGCGATACAAAAGGACGAGGCGCAAAAAGTAAGGACCCAGTTCGTGTTTTAGGTAACTCATATTTTAAGTCTTGTCGAACATCGTAAGATACAATTTCTTTGCCCAAGGTTTCCTGGTTAATTCTTATAAATTCTGTTAGGTTGTCTATAAAAACTCCCTTTGCTGTCCACATTAGATTAGCATTTTTATATACTTTGGATAGAATCTTTTTTTCTATTTCATTTTGAGTCACTAATTCAAGTGCTACGTTATCGACGATTGCTGTGGCAGGAGAATCTCTGAAAATAAAACTTAATCCATCGGGAGACCAAGTAAATGAATGCGGGAAGAAAAAATCATGGTTTAGGGTGTGTTTAACCGCCCATTTTTTTATAATATTACCCATTTTATCGATTAAAATTATTTCTTCAGGCCCTCCGTATTGGATATTCTCTCCAACCGACCCAGATTCAAATAATGTATAAAAAATAGCATACTCTCCCGTACGAGACGTAGAAAAAGAAAGCAGAAAATCTATCTGTCCCAGTAAGGACTGCTCGTATAGACGAACTTTTTTGACTAATTTACCATCAAGAGAGACTATGCAAAGCTCTGGTAATGTAGCTTCTTTTTTACGACAAAGATAAACAATTTGATTCCCAAACCATTCGTTATTACTATTATTCCATGCATTATAAACCTGAGTATGATTAGATCGTACTAGTAGCGGATCAGATGATACTTTTGTGAATTTATTTGTACGAACGTCAAAAATATACAGCTCCTCGGCTACTGGCAAAAGCACATATCTACTGTCTGGCGACCACTTGGGTATTGTGGAAACAAATCTCCTTTCCCTGTCAGAAGAATAACCTTCGTAAATCTCTGAACTTTTAATAGTCATGTTTGCCAGAATAGGATTTTGTAGCACTTCACTTGTTTGAAGTACACTATCCTCTAACACAAGCTCTAGCTTGTCGTTGAAGTACAACAGATACCGAGCATCAGGAGAAAGGTAAAAAGGATGATCGCCTTCTCCCATATGTAAAAGGGATTTTGTAATCTTCTCCTCTTCCAAAACATGGAGTAATACGACCTCTTGTGCCTGAAAGAATTTCACCGCTTCTCTGTTTTGGTCAATGTAGTACCAAAGAAAACTCCCTCCGTATATGATGGCAAAAATCCCAACGATAATAATATACTTTCGTTTCATCTGAAAATTTTTGAGGAAGCTCATTACTTGTATAATACCCGATCCATAAACAGTTAGCCACTAGCAAAATCAGAAATGCGAACAAAACTTTTCTTTAGTGGTGCGAGCGTTAGCGAGCGGCGGCGGGGCGGAGCGAGTTAGTTCCGTTCAAAAAAGGTTTGGATTTTGTCAAACAAACGCACCAAAACAAAAACCCCGCATCATGCGGGGTTTTTGTTTTTTTGTGTGTTAGCTTTCGAGCACTAGGATACTTACTTGTTTTACTCCGAAGATCTTCGCTTCTTCGCGGGAGGGAAACCAGACATCCACCTTTCCATAGTTTCGAGGGTGCATGCGGTCTTCTACTACGAAGACTTTTTCGCCAAAGAGTTCCGGGATTTTAATCTTGGTTCCTAGAGGCAACATATTTGCCGCAACAATTCCGTCACGCACCTGCTTTCCGGAAGCTGTAGTAAACGGAGTGTCGTCTGTCTGCTCGGGCGTAGAAGAGTATGCGGTAATATAGATACGCATTGTCTTTGCTATCCTGGCAGGACTCGACGGCGAGCTTATGGAAAGAAGAGTATTAGCTTGAGTAAGAGCCAATCCCTCCTCAATACTTGAAGGTTCTTCGTCAGCTTTTTGCGTAGGAGTATCAAGAGCCGGTGTTATCCCCAACATGGGGATCATAACTGCGGCTAACACGGCGTTTTGAATGTGTTTCATAGGATTTTCCTATTAAAAAATCCCTCTTCAGGGATTATGACAGTATACACCAAAGCGGGGGAAAAGTCAAGAGGGGAAGGTCAAGAAGTGGTATGGGACAGTTGAACTTATCCACAGAAAGGTTGTTTGACAGCATCTGTCGGAATGATAAAATCTGTAGTGCGCCACTGCCGGACCTTGTATCAAATTCCTAATTTTCTATACTATATATTGACGGTTTTACGTTATGCGTTGCCCTGTCTGCCAAGCGGATACTAAAGTAACGAACTCAAGAAATGCTGATCACGATCGGGCAATAAAGAGGCGTCGGTGGTGTACCTCCTGTGGGCGTCGTTTTACTACCTATGAGCGTTTGGAGCTCCTCGGCATTGAGGTAGTAAAGCGCAACGGCTCAAAAGAGCCCTTTTCCCGGCATAAGTTGGAAGCCGGCATTAGAAAAGCGCTCGAGAAACGCCCCTGCACAGAAGAACAGCTTCAAAAACTCGTTTCGAGCATCGAAAACGATATTTTTAACCTCAATAAAGATATTGTGGAATCCTCGTATATCGGCCAGAAGGTACTTGCTCACCTGAAGCAATTCGACAAGGTTGCCTATTTACGGTTCGCTTCGGTGTATCGAAATTTCCGAAGCCCCAAGGCATTCGAAAAAGAAATCCAAAAACTTCAAAGGGCGTCATAACAATACCAGTATAATTTATACCACTCTCTACTTTATGCGAGTACCTCAAGAAGTTAAAGACAAGGTGAACGGGACATTTTCAGAAAATGCGCTGAAAATGATGCAGAAACGCTATTTGGTGATAGACGACGAAGGGAACCAGGAAACGCCGGCTGATATGTTTGAGAGAGTGGCAAACTCCTTGGCTCATGTGGAGAGGAGCTATGGGAAAGATGAGGAGGCTGAAGAGCAGGTGGCAAAAGACTTTTTTGCCATAATGGCGTCCAAAGAGTACACTCCGGCCGGTCGCACCCTTACCAATGCAGGGGGAGAAACTCCGCTTATCGCAAATTGCATCGTGCTTCGCATTGAGGATTCTATGGAAAGCATTTTCCAAACTCTTAAAGAAGCAGCTCTTCTCCAGCAGGCAGGGTGCGGGCTTGGGTTTGATTTGTCGGAGATGCGTCCTGCAAACTCCCCTACGAAAAAATCCCGCGGCAGGGCTTCCGGCCCCGTAACCTTTTTAAAGGTGTATGACACTGCTTTCGGCACTATTAAGCAGCAGGGCAGGCATGGAGCGAATATGGCAATGATACGGGTGGATCATCCTGATGTACTCGATTTCATCGAGTGCAAAACGGTTGAGGGGGAGATTCGCAATTTTAACATTTCCATAACCGTGACAGATGAGTTTATGCGTCAGCTTGTGGAAAACCCGAATGCACAGTGGTATTGCCAATTCAACGGCAAGAAAATGAAGCCCCATAAGGTTTTTCGACATCCGAACGGCACCGTGTACGATGCTGTTGAAGCTGATATGACCGTGAAGGAGCTGTTTGATTTACTTGTGGAACACGCGTGGCTGAACGGCGAACCCGGCATTGCTTTTATTGATACTATTAACCGGACCAATCCCCTTCCGGGGTTAGGGCCAATCGCGGCATCAAACCCGTGCGGCGAACAATATTTGCATGCGTATGATAACTGCAATTTAGGCTCAATTAACCTTGCCAAATTCGTGGTAAATAAGGGGATAGATTGGGAGCGGCTTCGTTTTGTCACTAGGACAGCGGCGCGGCTCATGGATAACGTAATAGACAAATTCGATTTTCCAGTGCCTCAGGTTACGGAACTAGCGCAAAAAAACCGCAGAATTGGCCTTGGAATTATGGGGTTTGGAGATATGTTGTATCAATTGGGGATCAGGTACGACTCCGCAGAGGGAATCCACACAGCAGAAAAGGTTATGGGATTTATCAACGAAGAGGCGCATAAAATGTCCGAAGAGCTTGCTCGAGAGAAGGGTGAATTTCCCAATTCGGACAAGAGTATTTTCCCTGTCCAAGGCATTAAGCGCCGCAACGCCGCTTTAACTACGGTTGCTCCCACCGGTTCTATTTCCATGATGTTTGACTGTTCTTCTGGCGTGGAGCCGAATTTTGCTTTAGCCTATGTCAAACAGGATAAGGATGGCCAGCAGTATCGCTATTTCAACAAATACTTCCAGGAAACATTGGATAGAATCGAGTTTACGGAGGCCCAACAGAAAGAGATCATGGAAAAGGTTATGGCAGAAGGAAGCATCCAGAGTATTGAGTGGCTTTCCAAAGAGCTTCGCGATACTTTTGTGGTGGCAATGGACATTTCAGGGCGGGCGCATATGGAAATGCAGGCCGCGTTCCAGCGCCATGTGGATAATTCAATTTCCAAAACAATAAACTTTCCCCATTCTGCGACAAAAGAGGATGTTGGCGAGAGTTTTATTTCTGCCTGGAAATTGGGATGCAAGTCGGCAACAGTATACCGCGATGGAAGCCGCAGCATCCAGATTTTAAATGTGGGGAATGGTGATAATATTGTTTCTACTACCGAGAAACCCGGAACTGTCCCTTCTACAAAAGTAGGAACGGGTGTCCCGACTCAGGACGAAGGACAGGCCTCGCAAACAGGCCTGCCTGCGCAGGCAGGAGTTGTTCCTCGAAAACGGCCAGAAGTAATGATGGGCAAGACCTATCGAATGAAAACAGGGTACGGCAACTTGTATATTACGATAAACGACGACGAAGCCGGCAAGCCATTTGAGATCTTCGCTACCATTGGAAAGAGCGGCGGGTTTTTCCAGGAACAATCAGAGGCAATCTGCAGGCTTTCTTCTCTTGCTATGAGGGCTGGCATTCGCGTGGAGGAAGTAATCGGCGACCTCAAAGGAATTCGGGGACCGATGCCGATATTTACGGAAAAAGGCACGGTGCTTTCTCTTCCCGATGCCATCGGCAGGGTGCTTGAGGAGCATGTTACGGGAATAAGGCAGATAGAAGATATTTTAGAACGGCCAGAGAAGCAAGAAGTATTTGCTTTTGCTAAAGAAGGAGATCCTTCCATGGCGGATTTCGGATTTATGCCGGGGTGCCCGGATTGTGGAGCCCAGCTTGTAATGGCAGAAGGCTGCATTAGCTGCAAGGGATGCGGATTCAGCCGCTGCATGTAGCTTAAACTCGAAATTCGAATATCGAAACTCGAAACAATACGTAAATCTTAAAACCCAAATAACCAAAACTGTTTTGAATTTTGAGTGTTTGAAATTAGAATTTGTTTCGGCCGTTCGAGGCTCTGAGGAGCCCTCAGGCTCTCGAAGAGATTTCGTGCTTCGTGCTTCGAATTTTTAGCTTATGGCCTTATTCTATACAGGGAAAGGGGATGAGGGGGCATCTCAAATTGGGAAAACGAAAGTTCCCAAAGATTCACCCATTGTTATAACGCTGGGCGATCTGGATGAATTAAACAGTTTGATTGGGATTGTGCGAAGCGGTTTGGAAAACGAAGAACTGCGAGGGAAGTTAAAACACATTCAAGAGGCATTGTTTGTAATCCAGGCGCGGATCGCCTGGATTATGTTTCCTGATCACCCGGCAAAGGAACTTGTAAAAGAACGTATCGAAGAGCTAGAACGAGAGATTGATGCTATTGAAAAGCAAATTCAGCCAGAACGAGGATTTATCGTGCCAGGCGAGCATCCAGTGGCTGCACAGCTGGATTATGCGCGGGCCGTGGCGCGCCGTGTTGAGCGCAAAATCGATACTTTAAGCAAACTCCACGAGCTTCCGCCAGAAATTCTTGCGTACATGAACCGCCTTTCCAGTTATCTATACGCGTTAGCAAGATTTGAGATATTCAAAACGAACACTAAAGAATCAAAACCGAGCTATGAATAAAAAATACTTCCCCCTGTTTTTACTGGTATTCGTCGGGATAAGTATTGTGGCGCGGTTGCTGCCTCATATACCCAACTTTGCGCCGGTTGCGGCTTTGGCGCTGTTCGCGGGCGTGTACGCCTCCAAAACTTCAAAGTGGTATCTCTTTACCCCTGTGGCAGCAATGCTGGTTTCAGACCTGTTTGTGGGCTTTTACGAGCCAAGGACGATGGCAGTGGTGTACGCCAGCTTTTTTGCAATTGGCCTCATCGGTTTGGCCGTACGAAGAGTGTGTGAAGCGAGGCTTCACACACTGGCGCTGGCAACGCTTGCCGGATCTATTCTGTTTTACCTTACTACGAACCTTGCCGTATGGGCGTTCTCCGGAATGTACGCGCCTACGGTAGACGGCCTTCTCTTGTCCTACTACATGGCTCTTCCTTTCTTTAAATTCACTATTCTCGGCGACCTCTTCTACGTTTCCCTATTCTTTGGTATATATGAGTTTGCTATAAGTTTAATGTTTAAGCATAATTATGGACCAGCAGCAGCAACCCAAACAAATTCAAATTAAGGCGCAAGACGAAGAGCTCAAGGGCAAGTATTCCAACTTAATGCAGATTACGCACACGCAAGAAGAATTTGTACTCGATTTCTTTTTGGTTGGTAATTCCGCCGCAGGGCACGCTTACTTCCCGCGTGATTATGAACCCCGGACACGTAAAGCGCATGATCCGCGCTCTGCAGGATAACATCGAGAAGTACGAAGGTAAGTTTGGCAAAATCGCGGAAGCCCAAGCTCCAGAATCCCCTCTGGGTTTTAATCCTCAACCATAGTTTTTTCGTTGCGAGGAGTACGAGTATATGCTACATAAAGGGTAGTCAGTTTTTGCAAGCTCATTTTGCGGTTCGGAGGCGCAAATGGATACACGGATACCGCGAGAAAGGCCAGACAAGATTCCTGGGGTGACTGAACGGATTCGCACAGGGCACGGGAACATGTACATCACTATCAACTTTGACGAGCAGGGTCTGCCGTTCGAGATCTTTGCCGCGCTGGGCAAAGCGGGCGGCTGCGATTCTGCGCAGTTGGAGGCGATCGCCCGGCTCGCGTCCCTTGCGCTTCGTTCTGGTATCCCCGCGCAAGAGGTAATAGAGCAGTTGCGCGGGATTACCTGCTGCCCTGCTTGGGACACTAGTGGGGGTAGCAGTATTCTCATACGTTCTGCACCAGACGCAATCGCTGTGGTACTTGAGCGTCACCCAAGGCAGAAGAGTGATGAGCAAGTCCATTCGGGAGAGGGCTAACCATTTTGGTTTGCCCCTTTATTTTAGATGCTACTCCCACTCGGTAGTGCCGGGGGGTTTGGGCGTGATGTCGTACAAAACGCGGGTGATTTGAGGTACTTCCGAAGTAATGCGCCAAGAGAGGTGGGACAAAAGGTCATAGGGTAGGCGCGCCCAGTCAGATGTCATAATATCTGAACTCACGACTGCTTTTACTACGACAGGATAGGCATAGGCGCGCTGGTCTCCTCTTACCCCAACTGTTTTATCGTTTAAGAGAATGGCAAAGTATTGATAAAAGTCGCGGCTAAGCCCCGCGTTTTCAATTTCCTCTCGCACAATGGCATCTGCTTCGCGCAGAATATCGAGCTTTTGTTTGGTAACCTCGCCTACCACGCGTATTGCCAAGCCGGGTCCCGGAAAAGGTTGGCGCCACACGGCGGATTCTGGCAAGCCGAGGGCCAAGCCGAGCTGGCGAACCTCATCTTTAAACAAATCACGCAAAGGTTCCAAAAGTCGAAGTCGGAGTTTTTTGGGCAAGCCCCCTACATTGTGATGGGATTTTATAGTTTGCGTTTTTTTGCCCGTGTCTGTTCTTGCCGATTCCACCACGTCTGAATGAATGGTGCCTTGCGCGAGAAAAGAGGGAGCAGGCTTGATCCCCCTTGCCGATGTATCAAATACGCGGATAAATTCCCTGCCAATGATTTTTCTTTTTGTTTCCCCGTACGACACTCCTTTCAAAGCCCGCAGGAATTGGGTTTCCGCGTTCACATATTTTACTTTGAGGTGGAGGGTGTCTTGTAAAAGTTTTCGGGCTTCCCGGGTTTCTCCTTTGCGAAGCGTGCCTGAATTTACAAATATGCACGCAAGCTGGTTGCCAATTGCTTTGGAAACGAGAGCCGCGACCACTGAAGAGTCAACGCCTCCTGATGTGGCGCAGATAACGCGCTCTTTTCCCACGACGTTCCGGATTTCTTCTATTTTTTTCTCGATGAGGTTGTCAATTTCGTTTAGTCTCTTGCATTTGCAGACGCCGAACACGAAATTTTGCAAGATTTCCTTTCCATACTGGGTGTGCTCCACCTCCGGGTGAAACTGGATGCCGTAGAGTTTTCGCTTTTTATCTTCAATGGCAGCGTTTGAAGAATTGGTGCTCGATGCTGTTTGTACAAACCCTTTTGGCAATTGCGCCACTTGGTCTCCATGCGACATCCACACAGAAAAAGAACGAGGCAAGCCTTCAAAAAGTCTGCTTTTCTGTAAAAGTTCCAATGTGGCAGGTCCGTATTCTTTCTTGGAAGACCGTTGCACCTTACCTCCTTCGAGGTGCGCTAATAATTGCATGCCGTAGCAGATGCCCAAAATAGGTATGCCGAGTTTGAGGATCTTTCTGGACATGGTTGCAGCGCCCTTTTCGTATACTGAGTTCGGGCCGCCGGAAAGAATAATTCCCTTTGCCCCACTTACCTTATCCAATGGGAAGGTGTGCGGTACAAGCTGCACGCTAACGCCCAAACTTCTCAAGCGACGCGCGATGAGCTGGGAGTATTGCGAGCCAAAATCAAATACCAGTATGGCCGGAATTTTACCGGACGAAGGTTGAGTCGAAGGCATTTTGTATGAGAGAGTTGAGCTCGTCTTTGGCGAATATCTGTTTTTCAAGAAGGAAATTAAATTCTTTCCAAAGGGTGGTTCCATGCATTTCTGGTCCGTCGGTGTTGATAGTGAGGATTACCCCAGAATCGTACAGCGAGCGATAGATTTTTTTCATTTCCTCTTCGCTTTTGATAACTTGAATCTGGAGGTTTGAGGTAGGGCATAGCTCAAGAGTGATCTTTTTCTCGACCAGCTGCTTGACGAGTTTTTCGTTTTGCCACGCGAGAAAGCCATGGCCAATACGGTCGGGCTCAATCTTTTCTACCACAAGCTCCATTTCTTTAAGCTGTTCAGCCCCTTCTTCTCCTGTATGTATCGTAAGGCCTAATCCTTTGGATTTTGCTTCCCGCAGAAGATCCACATAGTCTTCCATGCGAAAAGAATCACAGGGAGGGCCTGCCAGATCAATTCCTATTATGCCTCGCGGTCTATACTTGAGCGCTTTTTGGTACAAAATTTCATTGAGTCTGAAGGGGAGAGTACGGTCGAGTATGATAAGAAGACCGGCGCGGATTTCGGGGTATTCCAGAAGCGCCTTTTCCATGCCTCGTATGGTTGCCATAATGATGTGGTCGAGATCTTGTTCGCCTCCGCGGTTGCGCTTCATGGGATTGTAGCGCAACTCATGGAGCACAATGTGGTTTGCCCGATACGCTCCTCCTATTGTTCCGTGCACGGCAGGCTCAATGGCCAAGGGCGAAGATTGAATCAGCTCGGTCCAGTGATATTTGGTGCTGTCGAGCATCTTCATGCCCTCAAGCTTTTCGTCTTTACTTACTGTAACCAGTCGCTCAAACTCCCAGTAATCTTTGGTGGGAAGTTTGATGCCTTGTTCATGGGCAATAGTCCAAAGTATGGCAGGATCCACGGCTCCGCCAAGATGCGTATGAAGCTCTGCTAAAGGGATATGGGTATGGTGATAGTGGGTGTGATGTTCAAGAGTGGGATTCATAATTTTTTGAGAATGACAGAGTGAGGATGGCTTTCCTCTCTGCCAGCTTGCGTAATCTGAATGAACTTTGCTTTCCGGTGGAGCTCTCGTATGTTTTTTGCTCCCACATATCCCATGCCAGACCGCAATCCGCCAAGCATTTGAAATACTACTTCTGCTAGCGGGCCTTTATAGGGCGTGAGTGCATCTACACCTTCTGCCACGTGTTTTCCAGATCCTTTGTGGCTGTAGCGGTCGACAGCTTTACCTTTCTGCATGGCGGCAAAAGAGCCCATGCCCCGATAGGATTTGTATTTCTTCCCTTCAACTTCTAAAATTTCGCCAGGTGCTTCATCGGTACCCGCAAACAGCGATCCCAGCATAACACTATCAGCTCCCGCGGCAAGGGCTTTCACGATATCCCCGGAAAAACGAATGCCGCCGTCTGCGATTACGGGAACATGGTTTGCTTTTACGGCTTTGGCAACATCCATAATGGCAGTGAGTTGGGGTACGCCCACTCCACTCACGATTCTTGTGGTACAAATGGATCCCGGGCCTACGCCTACCTTTAGGGCGTCCGCGAAAGCGACAAATGCGCGCGCAGCCTCTGCCGTGGCTATGTTTCCTATAACAAGGTCTGCCTGTATGGCCTTTTTGATTTTTTTTGCGTCTGCGATAATTTGGGTTTTATGCGCGTGGGCGCAGTCTATGGAAATTACGTCTACGCCTGCCTTGTCGAGTGCCTTTGCGCGCTCTAAGTCATGAGGGCCGATTCCGGCCCCCACCAATAAACTTTTGCTCTGATTTTTTACTGTTTGAACCATTGCGACTTGTTCTGCAATAGAGCAGTTCCGGTGCAAAAAACCAATACCGCCCTCTTTTGCGAGGGCGATAGCCATTTTTGCTTCTGTTACCGTGTCCATAACGGCAGAAGCTAGGGGAGCTTGGAGAACGATGTTTTTGGTAAGGCGGGCTTTCACGTCAACTTCAGCCGGATTTACGTCTGACCTTTGCGGGATTAAAAGCACGTCGTCGAATGTAATGCCAAGAGGAATGCGCGCCATAAAGAGAATTCGTTGATTATAAAACCAAAAACACTGTTTTGCAACAGTGCCTTGTAAAAACGAGATTACTGCGTACCTGTGGGGGTTCTGATCAATGTTGCAAAATGGTGTCCACTCACCTTTTCATAGGTAGCAACGAAAGATTTTCCATGAGCGCTGGAAAATCGTTCCTCAAGAAGCTGTTTCCATTCCTTCTCTGTAAGCCATTTATTCACTTTGCTATTAATTCCTTCGTCATCAACCATACGGAAAATAGCTCCGAGCAATTTTCCAAATACTCCATATTTTGCAGCAACGCTCGTGAATGCAGGGTCGATAATGATGACTTTTTCTCTCGCATGAGAAAAAATGAGATCAAACAATCCTGGAAGTCGATTAAGTGGGAGGTGGTGGATGATATCGACTGCTAGAAAAACGTCGCACGGAGTATATGCATGCGGATCCAGAACGTCTTTTCTCTCAAGCTGGATGCCCTGTTTTTTGCCGTATTCAACAAATAAGCTGTTGAGATCGATCCCATAATAGGTGTTTGAAGGATCGAGAAAGTGCGACATCCGTCCATATCCTGCGGCAACGTCAAAAATACTCTTGTTTTGCCCAACTTCCCTGGAAAATCTCTCCGTAAGCTGTCTTGGGTACAGAAAGCGCAGGAGAAAGTCGTAGAGTTTTGGGTGGCGGTATTGAATCCGCATCGTTTTATTTTTTGGAGCGGGCGAGCGGAGTCGAACCGCCGTCTCGTCCTTGGCAAGGACGCATAATAGCCGCTATACGACGCCCGCTTTTTGCTTTGCAAAAATCTTGTGCCTGGGGTCAGAATCGAACTGACGACTCTTGGTTCTTCAGACCAAAGCTCTACCACTGAGCTACCCAGGCAAGACTTTTAGCCTTTGATGCTTTTGAAGGGCTGGGATCCAGTTTTGCTCGTCAAGTTCAAGAGCAGTTCTCATTTTAGTATATTTCCTCTTTAAAAACAAGAGTTCTTTTTGGTGGTACATTGTATGGAAAAGTATTCTACTGTCACCTTTTACATATTCAAGATTAGAAACACCAGCTCCTTTATGGAGGTACCCCTTTACACCATAAGAACGTGTGAGCTCGTGCTTAAGCCACTCAATGAATTCTTTACTAGCAGATGCAAAAGACATTTTAAAACAAAGGCTATTTGGCCATCTTGCATCTCGAAACATATAAAAAGTGCCATCTCCGTCAAATAATCCCCGTAGAAAATCTGCGAAGAACTTTTCGGGGATATCTACGGATTTTATTGTTTTTGATTTTGCGGGGGTTAGTCCAATCGTCAAAAGAAATCGGTAGAAAACTCGATCGCCAAAAGAAAGGGAAAACCATTCTCTTCTTTTTTCCTTGCGTCGAGTTGGTTTATTTTCAATTTGAAGAGCAGCTTTGAAAAGGTTTATCAGCTCGAGCTCCTTCGACGTGAAAATAATATGCCTCTCATCTTTAGATAGATGTCCGTCTGCCGTTAAAAGGCCGACTGCGTAGGCGAAATTTGGAGACCACTCTATTCGTATCTTTCTTTGAAGTTGTCCTCCTTGAGGAAGCTTTGTCGGCTTTTCATTCTTTCCTACCTTCATTCTTTCATTATACCCTAGTTTAACTCTCAAAATACCTTAGGACTGCTTCTTTGTAGGTGTTTTCAAATTCCAAATTTTCTACTTCTTCTTTGGCAATCCAGCGAAAATCCATATGCTCTGGGCTTAAAGTGATGCCCCCTTTTTTGTATTCGCAGAGAATGCCTATCAGAAAAATGCAAAAGTCGTTATCACGATATACTTGCGAGGTATGATGATCATTGGGATCGGGCTTGCGAATCCAGGCATGAAAGATTGAGTTAACTTTGTACTCAAACTGATCTCCAAGCTCTTCTTTAGTTTCACGCAAGAGTATTTGTTCCAGGGGCTTATAGATTTCTTGCTTCTCGGTTCTGCCGCCGGGGAGTTCCCAAAATCCTTCGGGATCTTGAAGAATCAAAAGTTTCTCTCCGTTTGCGATAAACGCTTTGAGACCGACATGAAAGGTTTGATGTTCTCGGTTTTCCTGCAGCATGCTATTGGTGGGCGGTGGAGGACTCGGACCCCCGACCTACTCGGTGTAAACGAGTCGCTCTAACCAACTGAGCTAACCGCCCCTGGATCACGAAGTGCGCGGAAGAGGACTCGAACCTCCAAGCCTTGCGGCACTAGCCCCTCAAGCTAGCGTGTTTACCAATTTCACCACCCGCGCATATGCTATCACAAAGTTCTCAATGTATCCCGGGGCGATTTTACGGCTCCGCAGGAGCTTCGCGTAAATCGCCCGCCGAAGCCAAGCAGTTGGCTTCGGCCCCGCGCATGCATACTATTCTATTTTTGTTTTGGGGGCTTCTACAGGTACTTCTTCTGTTCTAGCTTTAGGTTGTTCGGGCTCCGCTACTTCTACGCCAAACGCCCTTGCCTTTAAGCGTGCCTTTTTACCTTTTGCGTCTCGAAGGTAGTAGAGTTTCGCTCTCCGCACTTTTGCACGCTTCACAACTTCGAGTTTCTGCACAAATGGAGCGTGAATAGGAAAAATGCGTTCCACGCCAACCCCTTGGCTTATTTTTCTCACGGTAATGGTTGCGCTTATGCCTTTCCCGTGCTTTCGCGCAAGCACCACTCCTTCAAAAATCTGAATGCGTTCTTTTCCCCCTTCTTTGATTTTTTGGTGTACGCGAACGGTATCTCCTGGCTGAACATCCAGACCATGCTCTTTCAATTGTTCTTTTACGATTGTTGTTTCAGTGGGTGTTGTCATTTGATTGCAGTCTTTCTAACACTTTTTGTAGATCTGAGGCAAGCTCTGCGGAAAATTCGGTGTTTCCGATTTTCAGAGAAGAGGCGTGAAGAAATTGGCGCGTCAGATCCTGCGGGATTTGTTGATTTTTGAAGCCGTAGAGTTTATCGCCGGCTACAGGATGGCCCAGAGAAGCCATGTGAGCCCTTATCTGATGTTTTCTGCCTGTTTTGGGAGTTATCTGGAGAAGCGTGAAAGTCCCAAATCGCTGAAGTACTTGCCACTCGGTTATTGCTTCTCTCCTTCCGGCTTGTTGTTCCTGCAAAGAATATGTCCGTTGTTTTCTTCTGTCTGCGGGAGATCTTGCGAGAAGCGTGTGGATAATGCCTTTATCTTGGGAAATTGTGCCTTCCACAAGACAGATATAGTGTTTCTCTACTTGCCTGTTCGCGAACTGTCCTTGCAACTTCTCGAACTCTTCTTTTGTTTTTGCCGCAAGCAGTACGCCGGACGTATCCTTATCGAGCCGGTGTACAATGCCATACCGTCTTTCTTCCCCAAGCTTTTCAAGTTCCGGAAACTGTTTTTTGAGCAGTTCTCCTACTTGTTCAACGGTTAACCCCGCTGGCTTATCTACAACCAGTAGCGTAGCATCTTCGTGAAGAATTTTCAATCCCATCCTACGAATTACGAATTCTAGACGAATATACGAAACGAGAATCGATAGGGAACCCGAGGTTAAGGATATTCTTGCGTTCTAATACGTAGAGAAGATTGTTCAAGGCGATATAGCTTGCCGCTATTCCAAGCGCGAAAAGCAAACGCTCTGCGATTACAATAGGAATCAAAGAATTCCAAGCGGCGGCCGGAAGCGCGAAAGCCCAAATCCAGCTAGCCCCACCCACCGCGTGCGCGGAGAATGTCGCCCCAAGCGCGCGCGCAAGCAAAAACCGGTCCCGAAAGAAATACGCAATAATGGGTATAGTCCAGAATAGGGAGAAATACCATACGGAGCGGCCTATTGGATGCGCCACGAAAATTACGATTGCGAGAAGCGGAACAATGAGGTTAAGCCGGCTTTTCTTTGCAAAATACAATACTGCGAATAGCACAGGGAAGAATCGGATAATAGTTCCTATATCGTGCACTTGCGCTCCATGAAAGAGGAAGTTGGCAGAGTTCATGAGTACTACCGCAATGATCCCGGGGACACTTCCGATAAAGGCGCCTGTTAAGGGGGCGAAGGCGTCGAATACCGTAAACTTCGCGCCAGACCCCACAAGTTGGGTTACGGGGATTTGCAGCGCTCCAAATCCCACCACCGCAAATATGGCGATAAAAAGAATTGTCCGTTTGGTAATGTATTGTTGAATATTTTCCATAAGTTTAAGCTGAATTTATTATTGAAGTGTGGGCTCGTCCAGACTTGAACTGGAGACCTCGTCGATGTCAACGACGCGCTCTAACCAACTGAGCTACGAGCCCTGGGGTGCGCGTGGATGGATTCGAACCATCGACCCCAGCTTTATAAGAGCTGTGCTCTAACCGACTGAGCTACACGCGCATTTTCTTGGACGAGGATTTGTCAGGTTTGCCTACGAGCTGCGCAAATTC